>ENA-UOJL01000108-UOJL01000108.1-human-gut-metagenome-genome-assembly--contig:-P47-NODE-108-length-129216-cov-25.833177_pt1 | contig 129216 bp, 127 predicted proteins | sample MGYA00242347_ERZ723894 | MGnify/ENA metagenome assembly ERZ723894
TACACAGAGCCTTGGTCGGTATGGATAATGGTTGGTTCTTTCTTTCCACGCAGCATCTCAACGATATGGGCAACTTTATATTCACACAGGGATTGCCCATTTTTTACGCCATTTATGATGCGTTTTTTCACACCACTTTTCCCACCTCAAACGGGCTTTACACCACTTTTCCCACCTCAAAAATAGTGGTTAATTTTTGCCAGACCACAACATATTGTGGTCGATTTCCTCGAAAATCAGACCCCACAGATTTAAGTATCCGAACAATAGGTAAAGAAAACCCCGGAAAACCGAAGTTTTCCGGGGAAAAGAGAACTTTTTTAGCGCTTGGAGAACTGAGGCGCGCGACGGGCGGCTTTGAGGCCGTATTTCTTGCGCTCCTTCATACGAGGATCGCGCGTGAGGAAGCCGGCCTTCTTCAGGACGGTGCGATACTCGGGGTTGACCAGCAGCAGGGCGCGGGCCACGCCGTGGCGCAGAGCGCCGGCCTGACCGGACACGCCGCCGCCCTCGACGGTGGCAACGATGTCGACCTTGCCGAGCTCCTCGGTAGCGGCGAGGGGCTGACGGACGACCATCTTCAAGGTCTCGAGACCGAAATACTCGTCGATGTCGCGGCCGTTGATGGTGATAGCGCCAGTGCCGTTCTGGAAGAGGTGAACGCGGGCGACGGAGGACTTTCTACGGCCGGTGCCGTACAGATAAGGCTTCTTGGACTGATACATTCTTCTCTTCCTCCTTAGACTTCGTAGGCTTCGGGCTTCTGGGCCTGCTGCTCGTGGGTGTCACCAGCGTAGATGTGCAGGCGCTTCAAGGAGTCCTTGGTCACGGTGTTGCGGGGCATCATGCCGCGCACGGCCACGTGCATCGCAAGCTCGGGCTTCTCCTGCATGAGGATGCGATACTTGGTCTCCTTCAGACCGCCGACCCAGCCGGAGTGCGTACGATAGTACTTCTGCTCCATCTTGTTGCCGGTGAGGATGGCCTTGGAAGCGTTGATGATGATGACGTTGTCGCCGCAGTCGGCATGCGGGGTGTAGGTGACTTTGCGCTTGCCGCGGAGCAGATCAGCCGCAGCAACGGCGGTCTTGCCCATGGGCTTGCCGGCAGCATCGATGACGTACCACTTACGCTCGATGTTGCCCTTGTTCGCCATAAAAGTGGACATGGTGTGTTTCCTCCATTTGATCTATGAATGAAAGCTCATGCTTTACATTTTCTTTGTCCCTTGGTAAAATCGGAACGAGTCTATTTATAGCATTCCGGCGCGGAAATGTCAACACCATTTTAATTTAGCGCAAGCAATACTCGTAAATTCTCTCGTTTTCTTTGATTATCTCTCAATTTCTCAAATCGCAAAATCGAAATTCTTTTATTTTTCGCAAGGAGCTGTACCTATGCAGGAAATCTTGGGCCTCGTGCGCCGCTGCGTCACGGACTATGACATGATCGAATCCGGCGAGACCGTTGCCGTCGGCGTCTCCGGCGGCAAGGACTCGCTCGTCACGCTCACTGTGCTCGCGCGCCTTTCCAAATTCTACCAGAAGCCGTTCAAGGTCGTGGCCATCACGGTCGAAACGGGTGTGCCGGGCATGAGCTTTGATGCCGTGGCCGACTATTGCGCGGCGCTCGGTGTCGAGTACATCCGCGTGAACGTGCCGATCTATGAGATCGTGTTTTTGGAGCGCAAGGAGAAAAATCCCTGCTCGCTGTGCGCCAAGCTCCGCCGCGGTGCGCTTTCGACCGCGATGAACGAGCACGGCATCAAAACGATCGCGCTCGGCCACCACTACGACGACGCGGTCGAGACACTTTTGATGAATCTTCTCTTTGAGGGCCGCATCGGCTGCTTCCAGCCCGTGACATACCTGAGCCGCTCGGACGTGACGCAGATCCGCCCGCTGCTCTATGTGAAGGAGCAGCAGGTGCGCAATGTCGCGGCAAAGCTCGATCTTCCCATCGTGCACAACCCCTGCCCCGCCAATGGCGAAACGCGCCGTCAGGAGGTCAAGGAGCTCATCGAGTCGCTCTCGGCGCGCTACCCCGACCTCAAGCAGAAGCTCTTTGGCGCGATGCAGCGGTATCCGCTGTACGGCTGGGATACAAAAAATTCGGAAAAGTGACGTTGTCACTTTTCCGAGAATATTTCACTGCGCTTTGTGCCTCGGTTGGCCGCTGAAAGAGGCCAATTCGACACACGCTTCGCGCAAAGTGTTTTCTGCCACGCGCATGTCGCGGCAGAAAACGATTAAAATCTTTTCGTGCCTATGGGCACGAAACTCTACGAGGCTTTTGTCCTATGTACATTAAATAAACACCAGCCTCAGCAAGATCAGCAGTGCGAGGCCCGGCACGCCGAGGACGGCGATGACGAGAGCGTTGAAAAGATTCAGCCCCAGCGAAAGCTTGGCGAGCACGCCGAGCGCGCTTAGAATGCCGAGCAGCGCAAAGCCGAGCAGCGTGTTGACGAGCAGCTTGCCCGCGAGCTTCAACGGCGCGGCGAACAGCCTGAGCACCGCGAGCAGCGCAAACACGGCAAACAGGACAAGCAGTATTTTTTCCGTTATCCCCATTTTGCGACCCCCTCGCTGCACGTTTTGTACACGGCTTCGCCGCTGCGCTCCTTGATCTGGCGCAGCAGGTAGTCATAGCGTGAGAGCTCGGCGTTGATCTCATACACGCAGGCGTCGACGAGCTCCGGCGCACAGACCGCGTTGAAGCGCGCGTACGCCTGCGACAGCGCGACACGCGTGTCGCTCAGCTCGCTGAACAAGTCCTGCATGGATGCATCGCGCGCGACGTCACAGCGCAGCAAATTGACCTTTCGCATGTTTTCGCCCTCCCATACCTCTGCAATGTCAGTGTATGGAAAGTGTGGACAAATATTCCTCTTTTCAAACAAGGAGCCAAGTATGGAGCATGAAGATTATATGCGCGAGGCGCTGTCTCTCGCGCGCGAGGCCGCACAGGAGGGCGAGGTGCCCGTCGGCTGCGTCATCGTCAAGGACAGTGAGATCATCGGCCGCGGCCGCAACCGGCGCGAGGAAAAGCAGCGCACCTCTTCCCACGCAGAGATGGAGGCCATCGCACAGGCAAATGAACGTCTGCGCTCCTGGCGGCTCGACGGCTGCACGCTCTACGTGACGCTCGAGCCCTGCCCGATGTGCGCGGGCGCGATCGTCAACGCGCGCATCCCGCGCGTCTACTATGGCGTGCGCGACGAGGCGATGGGCGCCTGCGGCGGCGTGCTGAACCTCTTTATGGAGCGCTTTCCCTTCCGCCCCGCGCTCGTGGGCGGCATTCTGAAAGACGAATGCCGCGCCGTGCTGGCCGATTTTTTCTGCACACTGCGGTGATTTCAATTTGTTCACATAATGCCCGATTCATTTAACACTTTTGTAACACTTTCCCTCGAACTTTGTTAACATGCGTCCTTTATCTTAATTCTTGCAAGAGACAATAGCTTCTTTTCATCCAATCTTCCATCTTATAAGAAAAGGGACGCCGTGAGGCGTCCTTTTTCGTTATATTCTGATGTAGGATGGCGTCACGGATCGAAGTCCGCCGCCGCGCCGACACCGAGCGCGATGCACGCGCCGCCGGCGTAGAAGAGGATCTCGGCAAGCGTCGGGCGCGCGGCCAAAGCCGCCGCGCAGAGGATGACGCTCATCATGCTCGTGGGCATCAGCAGCCGCGGCGCGCCGCCGCGGAACGCAAAGGCCGCAAATTCGAGCAGCAGCACTGTCAGCGCCGCGAGCGCCAGCGTTTCGACATAGTAGTGGCGCAGGACAGGGTCCGCCGCGTGATCGCGGTAGAAAAGGATCAGCGCAAGCACCATCGCGCACACGGGCACGAGCAACACAACGCCGGGGAATTCCGCCTTGCGGCGCAGCGCGGTCGTGGCGTACAGCAGGCATGCCGCGCCGACTGCCAGAAAAACGGACAGGATCATCGTAAGCGTCGTACGCAGCGAGAACACCAACGAGCACACCGCCGAGCCGATCAGGGCAAAGCTGCCGAGCACCATCAGCAAGACCGCAAGCGTCGAGCGGTCAAAGGCGAAGTAAAGGTCCATGCTGCCGCACAGCTCGCGCTGGGCGGGATAGCGCCGCGCCATGATGAGCGCTATGACCGCCGCAACGATGAGCACCGCGGGCAGCGCCATGGTGTTTAAGTCCATCGGAACGGGAAGTCCGTCCGCGTCAAAGCCGACTGCCAGCAGGCGGAGGCGTGCCAGCGCCGCTGCCGCAGAAAAAAGCACCAGCAAAAGCCAATGAAGAATTTTCACAAAACCGAACCCTTTCTTTTTCCGGAATACGGCGCGCACAGCGCCGGAAAACATCTATTTATTGATGATAGCACACTCATCCCCGTTTGTCCATGAATCATTTTGCGGACAAGTCGGTCATACACTGATAAAAACACTGTCACTTAAGCATCGCGGCCGTGGGCCGCAGGGAGGAACACGCCTTGAAACAGCTTCTTCGCATCACGATATTATTGATCGGCCTCATCTGGATCCTCGCCTGGGCGGCGGCAGGCCGCTTTGACGACACGCCGAACACACAGGACGGCTCGGAATCTCCCATGCCGAGCGGCGAGATCGCCGCCCCCGGCGAGCGCGACAGCGCAAAAACGCTACGCGTCCAAATTCAGGGCGAGGTTCAGGAGATGGACATGGGCACATACCTTCTCGGCGTGCTGCGCGCGGAAATGCCCGCCTCGTTTGAGGAGGAGGCGCTCAAGGCACAGGCCATCGCCGCGCGCACCTACACGCTCTACCGCATCCGCGGCGGCGGCAGTGCCAACCATCCAGACGCCGACGCCTGCGACGATCACACCTGCTGCAAGGCGTATTTGAGCGCCGAGCAGGCTGCGGCCAACTGGGGCAGCATGGCTGTCTACTACGAGGAAAAACTCGCACGCGCCGTAAGCGAAACGGACGGCGAGGTCATTTTGTACGACGGCGCGCCCATCCTCGCCGTGTTCTTCTCGTCCGCCGACGGCAGCACGCAGGGCGCGGGCGACGTGTGGATGAACGACCTGCCGTATCTCCAAAAGGTCGATAGCCCCGAGACGGAAGAGCTCGTACCGAACTACTACTCGGTCGCAACGTTCACGGCAGCGGAATTCAAGTCTCTCATCCTCGCCGCCAAGCCGGACACCGACCTCTCCGGCAGCCCCGAGGGATGGATCCGCGATATCGTGCGAAATGACTCGGACTATGTCGCCTCCGTCACGGTCGGCGGCGTCAAGCTGCGCGGCAATGACCTGCGCACGATTCTCTCGCTGCGCTCGCCGTCATTCACCGTGGAGTACAAGGACAATGCCTTCACGTTCCACGTCACGGGCTACGGCCACGGTGTCGGCATGAGCCAGTACGGCGCAAATATCCTCGCCAAGCAGGGCCTTTCCGCCGAGGAAATCGTGCAGCACTATTTTTCGAACACCACCGTCGGCTATTATGACGGCTGAGGCATCGCGGATATTGCAAAGCGGCGGAAAAATTGCTATAATATTAAGATAAAATACGCAAGGAGGTGGGAGAAATGAAGAGCAAGCGTTTTTTGTGTCTGCTGCTTGTATTGCTGATGGTCTTCTCCCTCACCCCCAGCGAAACGAGGGCCGAGACGACTGTCTATTTCACCGCCGTCAACGACCAGCTTTTGCCCGATCTGAGCGATGAGACGATGCCGTTCTGGTCGGGTGGGCGGCTGTATGTCCCCTCCACGGTCATCACCGGCACGGATTTAGGCCTTTTCTACTCCCGCAGCCGCGACAAGAGCACCGCCGTCGTCTACCGGCAGGGCAGCGCACTGACGTTCAACTTCGCCGCCGGCACCGTCGCTGACCAGAACGACCGCCAGTACAGCGGCCCGGCCATCGTGCGCAGCGACGTTGTGTTCCTGCCGCTCGACCTTTTGACGCAGTTTTTCTCGCTCGACTACAGCTACACGCGCGTGACCTACGGCTATCTCGTCCGCGTCAAAAGCGATACGGTCGTGCTTTCCGACGCGAAGTTCATCGACGCCGCGGCTATGTCCATGGAGCAGCGCTACAACGAATATATGAAGACGCACAGCGAGTCGAACGATTCCGGCAACACACCGAATCAGAACACCGACGGCGACCGCGACCTTGTCTGTCTCGCGCTGCGTGTGACGGACGAAGAGAGCGCAAACGCCCTGCTCGACACGCTCACAAGCAACAACGCGACGGCGACGTTTCTCTTCTCGGAAGAGCAGCTTTCCTCGCTCGGCGATCTGCTGCGCCGTGTCGTCATCAGCGGCAACGCCGCCGCGCTGCGCATCGACGCTTCCGGCGGCAGCTCACGCACGGTCAGCGCGATCGAGCGCGCAAACAACGCGCTATGGGCCGCGTGCAACGAAAAAGCGCGGCTCGTCGCGCTCTACGGCGCGTCGGACAAGACACTGCGCGCCGTGCGCGCCGCGGGCTACTGCCCCATTGACTTTGACCTGGATTACAGCGGCGGTCTTCCCACCGCGGCGCAGGCCGCCAGCAGCATCGCGCGTCAGGCCCGCTCCGGCGGGTGCATCGCCTATCTCGGCGCTGACACCGCCGTGCAGGCAGATTGGAGCACGCTGCTCTCTCGCCTCCGCTCGTCATCGCGTCTCATCACGGCGCTCAACGAGCTCGCGGTCACAAAGGACGCGTGACGGTTTTACAAATTGTTCAGGAAACGCGCACAGTTTCGCGTATAATAAACAATAACACAGAAGAAAGACACACGCTTGTGTGAAGGAGGAAACCAGCATGGCACGCAATATTCTTGTCGTGGAGGACGACAATAATATTTCCAACCTCATTAAGATGTATCTCGACAAAGAGGGCTTCGACGTCCGCATCGCCGCCGACGGCGGCAAGGCCGTGGAGGAATTCAAGGAAAAAGAGCCCGACCTCGTGCTGCTCGACGTGATGCTCCCCGTGCTCGACGGCTGGGGCGTGTGCGCCAAGATCCGCGAGACGTCTAAGTGCCCGATCATCATGCTCACCGCCAAGGGCGAGGTCAACGACCGCATCCACGGCCTGGAGATGGGCGCAGACGACTATGTCGTCAAGCCCTTTGAGATGAAGGAGCTGCTTGCGCGCATCAACGCCGTGCTGCGCCGCAGCGAAATCCCCGAGGACACGCACAAGCGCCTCACGTTCGACAAGCTCATCATCGACCTCGACTCCTATGAGCTCATCGTCGACGGCAAGAAGATCGACACGCCGCCCAAAGAGCTGGAGCTTCTCTACCACCTTGCCGCCACGCCGAACCGCGTCTACACGCGCAATCAGCTGCTTGACGAGGTGTGGGGCTTCGACTACTTCGGCGATTCGCGCACGGTGGACGTACACGTCAAGAGGCTCCGTGAAAAGGTCGAAAACGTCAGCGATCAGTGGGCGCTCAAGACTGTCTGGGGCGTCGGATATAAATTTGAAGTGAAGTAATTCAGTATGCCGGAAGAAAGCAAAGAGAAAACACAGAAAAAGCGCTGGACGCTCAAAAAGGTCAAGACCCGCTGCCGCACGATCTACTGGCAGAATTTTCTGCTCACGGCGAGCGTCGTCATGCTGACGCTGGCGCTGCTCGGCAGCGCGTTCTTCGCGCTGACGTATTCCTACGCCATCGACGAGCGCAGCGAGCAGATGCAGAGCAAGGCGACGGTCGTGTCGCACATGGTGTCGTCCTACATGGAAAATGGCTCGCTCACAGGGCTGCGTGAGCTGGCAGACTTTGCTTCGAACGTGACGGATGCAGAATTTCTCATCTGCAACTCGGACGGCAACCTGCTGCTGACGACCGATACAACTCTCGTCAACCGCGTGCTGACCGTGCCGCAGGACGTGGCCGAGGGCGCTATGAGCGATGACACCTACGCCGTGCGCACCACGCTCGGCAACATCTATGAGGACACGCACTTCGTCGTCGGCGTGCCGATCGTGAGCGAGGGCGCAACCGTCGGCTTTGTGCTGGCGGTGACCGGCGCGCGGGCGCTGACGACGATGTGGCGCACGTTCATCGGATTGTTCTTCATGACGGCGGTGACGGTGCTGTTGCTCTCGTTCGTCGTGAGCGCGTGGGTCAGCATGCGCCAGTCGCGCCCCATCCACGAGATGGCGGAGGCGACGCGCCGCTTTGCCGAGGGCAATTTCGACGTGCGCATGCACAACTACGAGGGTGTGACGGAGATCTCCGAGCTCGCCGAGTCGTTCAACAACATGGCGGACTCCTTGCAGGAGACCGAGCGCCAGCGCCGTGAGTTCATCGCCAACGTCTCCCACGAATTAAAGACCCCGATGACAACCATCGCGGGTTATACCGACGGTATTCTGGACGGCACGATCCCGCCCGAGCAGGAAAAGGAGTACCTGCGCATCATCTCGGACGAGGCGCGGCGGCTTTCCCGTCTCGTGCGCCGCATGCTTGAGGTCTCGCAGCTCCAGTCGCGCGACTTGACGCGCACGAAGGCGCCGTTCGACGTGTGCGAGAGCATGCGCCGCGTGCTCATTTCGATGGAGAAGAAGATCACCGACCGCGGGCTTGACGTCGACGCCGACATTCCCGACAGCGGCATCATGGTGCTTGGCGACAATGACCTTATCACGCAGGTCATCTACAACCTGCTCGAAAACGCGACAAAATTTGCCCGCAAGGGTTCGGCGCTCTATCTCGGCGTAACGACGCTCAACGGCAAGGCGCTGATCTCGGTCCGCAACGAGGGTGACACCATCCCCGCCGAGGAAATCCCGCTGCTGTTCGAGCGCTTCCACAAGAGCGACAAGTCCCGCTCTGAGGATAAGGACGGCGTGGGTCTCGGCCTCTACGTGGTCAAGACCATTCTGGACCAGCACAAGGAGCACATCGCCGTCACGAGCGAAAACGGCCTGACGACGTTCACCTTCAGCGTGACGCTCGCCGGCGGGCAGACCGCGCAGTAAAGTCCCCATCAGGAGAAGCAAACACTATGGATCACGAGAATCAGGATATTCCCCAGAGCGGGCAGGGCAATGGGCCGCGCGAGGTCGTGCTGCGCTATGAAGCACCGGTCACGCCCATCGTGGAACGCTACATTCAGCCCACACCGCTGCCCGGACAGCCGAAGAAGCATACATCACCGCGCAAAAAGCGGAAAGGGCTTAAGATCTTCCTTTTCTGCATGCTCGGGCTGCTCCTCGTCAGCGGCGTCGTCACGGCGCTGTGGCTCGGCGGCGCGTTCGACGATCACCGGTCCTATCACGATGATGATTTCGAGCAGCGCCATGACGAGGATTATTACGATAACAGCGAGCATGGCGAAACGACCATCAAGCGCCTGCCCAACACCGATCAGGTCAAGCTCCGCTACAACGAGAGCCACGGCGAGGCGCTGACAATCCAGGAAATTTACCAGAAAGTCAATCCCTCCACCGTCACGGTGCTCACGGGCAATCGCGACGGCAGCGCCATGGTCGGCACGGGCGTCATCTTCACCGAGGATGGCTTCATCCTCACGAACGCCCACGTCATCGCGGGCGGCTCGGAGTGCTACGTCGTGCTCGACACGGGTGAGGATTACCGTGCGTGCCTTCTGGGACTTGACGAAGAAAAGGACCTCGCTGTCATCAAGATCGCGGCCAGCGGCCTTCCCGCCGCGGAATTCGGCGACTCTGACGCGCTGACGGTCGGCGATCCGGTGTTCGCCATCGGCAACCCGCTCGGCGTGGAGCTGCGCGGCACACTGACCGACGGCATCGTCTCCGCCATCAACCGCGACGTGTACGTCGACGGCGTGACGATGACGCTCATTCAGACGAACGCCGCGCTCAACAACGGCAACTCCGGCGGCCCGCTCATCAATGTGTACGGTCAGGTCGTCGGTATCAACACGATGAAGATGGGCTCGTCCTCCACCACGAGCGTGGAGGGCCTCGGCTTTGCCATTCCCATCGCCTCGACCGCCTATATGATCAATGACCTGATCGCCTACGGTGAGGTACACGGCGAGGTGATGATCGGCATTTCGGTGCAGACCGTTCCCGTCACGGCAGAAAATGGCGAGAGCGCGCTTCTCGTCATGGAGGTCACGCCCGGCGGCCCCGGTGAGGAGGCCGGCATCCAGGAGGGTGACCTTATCGTAGCGGCCGACGGCGAAGCGTTGACAAAGTCCACTGACCTTCTTCGCGTCCGCCGCCGCCATGAAGCAGGCGAAACGCTCAAGCTCTTAGTCGAGCGCGACGGCAAGCGCTTCACCGCAGACGTTGTTTTACGCGAAAGCGACACATGAGGATATCGACATGAAGAAAAAGCAATTTGCGCTTGGCTCGCTGCTCCTCGGCGCCGCCTCCTGGCTGTGCCTGTGGGGATTGCAGCACATTGAGCGCCGCATGAAAAAGAAACAGAAAAAGTAAAGAAAGCTGCTCTCAAAAGAGGGCAGCTTTCTTTACTTCCCACTTCACACACAGCTTTGGATGGAATTCACGCGAGCCTCCAGTTTGATCACATTTCTCACTGTGCGGACAATCGAATTGATTACTGCATGCAGATGTGGCAATCTTCCCAAGAATTCCCATACTTACTGTTCCGCCAGTCTTGATCACGTTTTTTGTAATTACGACATCTTTCCCTGCACTCGCACAAAAGTAATACTTGTCAGCCACTTTTCTTCTCTCCTTTCTATGAATTTATCAACTATAGCAGCGAATAAGCATCCAGCACTGATATAATTGCTGACTTATCTGAGCTCTTGACCGTCAAATCATAGTGATAATCATCACCTTGGAAGCGGACAATCGTTTCTTTAGAAGCAGCGATTGCCCTTAACATATTGATGTCCGTGCCGCTCGGGCTAATGTCTACATACTCCCAAACGTCACCGCTGCCGTTATCGCGTGACACCTCAAAATAATCAAAATCTTTTACGTAATTCTGTACGTCCACTGACACCGTAATTTTCTTAAAGAAAATCCAACTATCGCCAGTATAGTGGAACACCAGCCTCAGCCATGCATTCCCATAACTGTCCACTCCTATGTACGGCAACACATAGCTTCTGCTGTTTGCATAATAAGGATATGCTTGCGGCTTGTACCATGTAATGTTCTCTACTTTATCATAGTCCTTAATCGTTGTCACGCTGACCGGCTGTCGAAAATCTCTACGTCGCTCTGGGCAATTTATTTTCTTCGTTCCGTCATTGCAACACACCGTATATTTCCCTCTTGTCTGCAAATCATTGATATAGCGACGGATAAATCCCTCGGTTATCTCCGTTACATTCTCAATCAGCATTTCATCTCCACACCATCTTTCAAACAGATGAAGTGTCTGCTCATAACTCTCCATTGTCTTTTCGCTGAGCTGTTTGCTTTGGCAATAGAGCATGTACTCGTCGATCTGCCAAATCATTTTGTTAGTAAACATAAAAAACTCCCCCAATTCATCCGGTTTTGTCACCCAATGAATTGAGGGAGTTAGTATCTTTAAGGCGAAAGATTTATAGCTTTTTCAAAGCGTTTTCATTGTATTTCGGCCTTGTTCATCGCTTTGAAAAATTTCTGACTACTCGGAAAAACCTTGTACCGCCTATACTTCACCTCACACCCTATAGATCTTCCGTTGTAAACGGATGCGGTCCGCGATCATGGCGATAAACTCGCTGTTGGTCGGCTTTCCTTTCGTGTTGGATACCGTGTAGCCAAAATAGCGCTGGAGCGTCTCCAGGTCGCCGCGGTCCCATGCGACCTCGATCGCATGGCGCACCGCGCGCTCGACGCGCGAGGGCGTGGTGCTGTAGCGGCGCGCGACTTCGGGATAGAGCACCTTTGTCACGGCGTTGATGACATCCATGTCCTGCACAGCGATGACGATGGCCTCGCGCACGTACTGATAGCCCTTGATGTGCGCGGGCACGCCGACCTCGTGGATCACTGCCGTGACCTCGCGCTCAAGCGCCTGCGACTCGTCCTCGCTCTCCTCACCCTCGTTGACCGCGCGGCGCATCTGGTCTAAAAGCGAGGTCAGCTCGCAGGGCTTGGGCATGAAGAACGATACGCCGCGGCTCATCGCCTGCGACACGATCTGATCGCGATAAAGGGCCGAGACGACAACTGTCTTCATCTGCACCTTGTCCTTCGCCGCCTGCTCGAGCACGCCAAAGCCGTCAAGTCCCGGCAGCAAAAGATCCATCACAAGAAGCCGCGGCTTTCGCTGCGCCAGATCCTGCGCCGCAGCCAGTCCGTCGGCTGCGCATCCCACTACGTCGAACTCACCCGTTGCTTCCAATGCCTGTTTCAGTGCTGTGCGGAACTCCTCGTTTGCGTCCGCTAATACGACCGTGATCCTCTTGTCCATGTCATCCCGTCCTTTTCACACAAGTTTTCGCCGACCCAGCCGGCCAGCTTCAGCAGCAAAATGTGACGTCTTCGTTCTGCCATGGCTTTAAGCTAACATATTCGGACAGCGTTTTCAAGCGAGTTATGTCGAATCTAACCATCTTTTTCTAACTTTTTGCATGAAAATTTAGTTGTTTTTACGATATCTTAACACAATCTTTCTACTGTATGGGTAGGTTATTCACTCGAAAGCCCCGCCGCAGAGAGCATATTTTCGATAAAAATACCATAACCTCTTGACGGATCATCCAGCAGGACGTGCGTGACCGCGCCAATGATCTTGCCATCCTGCAAAATCGCGCTGCCGCTCATTCCCTGCACCACGCCGCCGGTCTGCGCAAGAAGCTCCTCGTCCGTCACGCGCAGCAGCAGATTTCGCGTGCTGCCGGAAGGCGAATAGATTTTTTCGATCTCAATATCATACTCGCGCGTTTCATTGCCGGAAACGGTGGCCAGGATCGTCGCCTTGCCGGTCTTGACCTCGTCCTTTTTTGCGACCGGCAGCGCCGCGCCGACGATCTTTGCTGCGTCCTCTGCCGAGAGCTTGCCGAAGATGCCGCATTCGGTGTTGGCGTAAAGCGTGCCGCTGTCGCGCGTCAGGTCAAAGTCGCCCTTGAGCTCGCCGGGCGAGGCACGCTCCCCCTTTTTCACCGCCTTGACCGAGGCGTCCATGATGCTGCCGTGGTCGAGCGGCAAAAGCTGTCCCGTGTCTACGTCCGTCACGCCGTGGCCCAGCGCGCCGAAGGTGCCGCTCTGCGGGTCGTAAAAAGTCATCGTGCCGATGCCCGCCATGCTGTCGCGCACCCAGGCGCCGAGGCGGTACTCGCCATCCTCGTCCTTCTCCGGCTCCGCGCTCAGTTCGATCGTGCGGCTGCCGCGCTTGACGGTCAGCGCCGCGGCGTCCTCGCCGTTTTCTGCCAGAAGTTGGCGGAATTCCTCAATGGTGTCCAGGCTTTGCCCGCCGATGGCCGTGATGACATCGCCCTCCTTGAGTCCGCAGTCCTTCGCCGGACTTTCCCCATCGGAAAAGCCCACGACGAGCACGCCGTCGGAAAAGAGCTTGACACCGACGGTCTGTCCGACGGGGATCAGCTCGCTGACCGTCCGGTCCGCCGCCTGCGCAGACGGCATTGCGATCGCGGCGGCGGCAAAAAATCCAAGCAGGATCGCCGCCGCTCGCTTTTTTGTGCGATGCGTTTCATCCATTCTCTCACCCCTTCAAAAAATACGGGCGGACGGCGCGCCCTGTGCGCGCAGGACGCTGCCGTCCGCCCAATGCCGGAAATTTTTTCTTTTTCATTTCTTTTTCTCTGTCCGGCGCATTTACTTTCTGCGCTTCGGGCAAAATTAAAAGGTGCAAAATTTTGATGCGCTGGCATCGCTTTTTGAAATGGCGCTGTAAATGCGGACAAAAAAATTCCGCAGACCAAAGTCTGCGGAATTTTGGGAATTGTTTCCATTTAACGCTCGCGGTTGAAAATTTTGAAGATGTCATCGAACGGATCGGGCTCATCTTCGTGCTTGGCCTCTTCCTCGGCCTTTTCCTTGTCGAAGTCGAGCGGCGCAAGACCGGCAGCGGCGCTCTCGCCGCTCTGCTCGGCAGGCTTCTTATCCTTGTTGAAGTCCAGCGCGCCGGGCGCCTTGTCAAAGCCCGTGGCGATGACGGTGACGCGGATCTCGTCGTCGAGCGTCTCGTCGAACGTCGCGCCGAAGATCGTGAGCGCGTCGGGATGCACGGCCTCCTGCACGAGGGACGCTGCCTGCTCGACCTCGTCGAGGCCGATGTCCATCGAGCCCGTGACGTTGATGAGCACGCCGTGCGCACCGTTGATGGAGGTCTCCAGCAGCGGGGACGAAATGGCCATGCGCGCGGCCTCCTCGGCCTTGTTCTTGCCGGCGGCGCGGCCGACGCCCATGTGGGCAAGGCCCGCGTCCTTCATGATGGCGGTCACGTCGGCAAAGTCGAGGTTGATGAAGCCCGTGTCGCGGATCAGGTCGGAGATGCTCTGCACCGCCTGACGCAGTACGTCGTCCGCGATCTCGAATGCGTTGGCAAAGGTGATCTTCTGGTCGGTCGCATGCTTGAGGCGCTCGTTCGGGATGATGACGAGCGAGTCGACCTTGGTCTTGAGCTCTTCGATGCCCGCTTCCGCCTGCGTCATGCGGCGGCGGCCTTCAAAACCGAAGGGCTTCGTCACGACGCCGACGGTCAGGATGCCCGCCTCGCGCGCGATCTCGGCAACAATGGGCGCGCCGCCTGTGCCGGTGCCGCCGCCCATGCCGGCGGTGATGAAGACCATATCGGTGTCCTCGAGCGCCTTGGCGATCTGGTTGCGGCTCTCCTCGGCGCTCTTGCGGCCGACCTCGGGGTCGGAGCCCGCGCCCTGACCGTGCGTCAGCTTTTCGCCGATCTGGATTTTATAAGTGGCGGCAGACACGTTGAGCGCCTGCTTATCTGTATTCACCGCGACAAAGTCGACGCCGCGCGCACCGGTGCGCACCATGCGGTTGACCACATTGTTGCCGCCGCCGCCAACGCCGATGACCTTGATCTTAACTACGTTTTCAGGACCGGTCTCCAATCCGAATGCCATGTCGGTTCCTCCTGCAATCTGTTGTATGGGCAAGGCACTTGCCGCTGCAAGCGCCACAATATCAGGTATTTGCTATCTTAATTATTGTATTACGGTTTTCCCACGGGGTCAATAGCAATCGGCCATTTCGGGGAAACTTTTTTACGTCAACTTCCGCCTTTATTCCGGGATGAAGTCAGCCCTGCCGTCGTTCATCAGGTTGATCGTGCCGGTCTGGTTGGCTTCAAGCTGCTCCACCACCGTGCGCACATTCCCGAGCTTGTAGGCAATGTCCGCATCCCAGGGCATTTTGACCGTAAATCGGTCCAAATAGGTAAAGGTGATGGCCGTGCCGTCGCTCAGGTCGATCTCGCCGATCATGGAGAGAAGCTGCTTATCCTCCGCTGTGCGCAGCAGCGTGAGCAGGCGCTCGAATTTATACGAATCCTCGTCCGCAAACGCCGCCATCGCGCCGACCGCGGGCTCGACGAGCGTGCAGCCGGTCACGCGCGCACAGCCCTCGGGGATCTGCGCCGCGCGCTCCAGAATTTTGCCTTCGTCGCTCATGAGCCATGTGCCGTTTTCGCCCGTAAGCGCAGCGGAGGCCGAGCACTCCGTCACGGTCAGAATGAGCGCGTCGGGGTATTTACGGTTGATGACAACGGTCTCCACATACGGAAGCGTGTCGAAAATGGATTGTTTGACCTTATATTTGTTCAGCAGCACAAGGTTCTGCTCCTTCTGCACGCCGGCCGCCTCGATGATCTGCTCCTCGGTATAGCGCTCGTTGCCCTCCACCACGATCATATCGATGCGGAAGAACATCGTCAGCGCGCCGAGAAACGCGGCGATCACGACCGCGAGGCACAAAAGTCTCAGCGGGAAAGAGGCTCTTCCCCGCCTGCGCCGTCTGTTTCTTCGCTTTGACGCCATAGTTTTCCTGCCTTTTTTCTTCTTTTGCTTATGTACCCGTCTCCCGCCGCACGTGCGCGCCCAGCGCGTAAAGGTCGCGCTCGATGCTCTCATAGCCGCGGTCGATGTGCTCGATGCGCGAAATGCGCGTGAGCCCGTCGGCCTGCAGGCCCGCAATCACAAGCGCCGCGCCCGCGCGAAGGTCTGTGCACTTGACGCGCGCACCGTGCAGGTGCTCGCGTCCCGTGACGACGGCCACGCGCCCCGCGACGCGCACCTCCGCGCCCATGCGCGCCAGCTCGTCGACATGGCGGTAACGGTTTTCAAAAATATTCTCTACAAAAACGGTGCTGCCCGCGCTTTTCAAAAGCGCCGCCATCAGCACCGGCTGCGCGTCCGTCGGAAAGCCCGGATAGGGCGCCGTGCGCACAGGGCGGATGGATCTGAGACTACCATCACTTTGGAGGAAAACATCGTCCTCCCCGCTTTTGACCGTGCAGCCCGCCTCGCTCAGCGCGCCGGACACAGTCGAAAGCGGCCGCGGGTCGACACCGCGAAGGCGCACCTCTCCCCCGCAGCAGGCCGCGGCACAGAGATACGTCGCGCCCACGATGCGGTCGGCGATGATACGGTATGTTCCGCCGTGCAGCGCGCGCTTTCCCTCGACTGTGATGATTGAACCGCCCGCGCCGCGGACGTTGCCGCCCATCGCGTTGATAAATTTCTGTAAATCGACGATCTCCGGCTCGCGCGCGGCGTTGTAGATCGTCGTCACGCCGTCTGCGCCACAGGCGCAGAGGAGCGCGTTTTCCGTCGCGCCCACGCTCGGCATGGGTAAGTACACATCGCTCCCGAGAAGCGTTCCGCCGCGGCACTTGAGCTCGCCGCCCGTCTCCCTGATCTCCGCCCCCAAGGCGCTCAGGGCGCTTAAGTGCAGGTCAATGGGACGCGGCCCCAGCTCGCAGCCGCCGGGATAGCAGATCGTCGCTTCCTTGCAGCGCGCCAGAATCGCGCCGAGAAAGATGACCGACGAGCGCATCTCTCGCATCAGTGCGTCGGGCACGACCGCGCGGTCCATGCGCGCTGTGTCGACCACGAGCGCACTGTCCTCCCAGTGCGTGCAGCAGCCCAAGTGCCGCAAAATGGCAACGGACACATCCACGTCCCGCAGCTTCGGACAATTTTCGATCACGCAGGTGTCCGCGCACAAAAGCGTCGCCGCCAAAATCGGCAGCACACTGTTTTTTGAGCCTTGTATCGTGAGTTCTCCGTACAGGCGCTCCCCGCCCTCTACCAACAGCTCACACATCATGTTCCCTCCCGCAAGCACATTACTTTTCCATCGTATGGCTTTTGCAGGAAATGGGTGACTGCCGGTTTTCGCAGGGCAATAGTTAGGCATTTTCAGTATAGCCATTTTGCCGCGGCGCGTCAACTTCTTTTTGCCTTGCTTTCCCGCCCGCTTTGTGGCAAAATGAGACTATTGTATTTCTCCCCGAAAGGAGTCTTTTTTCATGAAAAAAACGTTCAAAGTCGCGCTCTATATTCTGTTGGCGCTCGTTTTGATCGTGCTGGCTTACGTCATCTATGTCTTTGCCGCGTACTACCGCGTGGAGGACTGGCAGACGCTCAGCGTGGTGCACTGCGACGCCGCCTCTGCCACACCGATGGAGGGCGCGCCGCAGACCGGCGTCACCTACCGCGTTTCGTCGGCCAACGTGGGCTTCGGCGCGTACAGCGACGATTACAGCTTCTTCATGGACGGTGGCAAGGAGAGCCGCGCCCGCAGCGGGCAGGCTGTCGACGAGAATATGCGCGGCGAGGTCTCGCTCGTCAAGGACCTCTCGCCCGACTTTGCGCTCTTTCAGGAGGTCGACATCGACGGCACGCGCAGCTGGCACATCGCAGAGGACGCTTATCTCAGTGATGTGATGGAAAACAGCGAATTCAACGAGGTCTTCGCACAGAATTATGACAGTCCCTACCTCTTCTATCCTCTTATTAACCCCCACGGCGCGAACCAGTCCGGTATCGTGACGCTCTCGCGCCATCCGATCTCATCCGCCGTGCGCCGCTCGCTGCCGATCGAGACGAGCGTTATGAAGCTTGTCGACCTCGATCGCTGCTACTCCGTCAGCCGCATCCCGATGGAAAACGGCAGGGAGCTGGTGCTCTATAACCTGCATCTTTCGGCCTACACATCCGACGGCACGATCGCGACCGAGCAGCTGCAAATGCTCTGCGCCGACATGCTGGTGGAATACGAAAACGGCAACTACTGCGTCGCGGGCGGCGACTTCAATAAGGACCTGCTCGGCAATTCTGCCGAGATCTTCGGTGTCGCGGGCGGCGAGAACGACACCTGGGCGCAGCCCATCCCCGAGGGGACGATCCCCGACGGGCTCTCCCTTGTCGTACCGTTTGACCCCGAACACCCCGTCGCCACCTGCCGCACGGCCAACGAACCCTACAACGAGGAGACGACCTTCCGCGTCACGGTCGACGGCTTCCTCGTGTCCGATAATGTCGAGGTCGTCTCCGCCGATGTCGTCGACGCGGGGTATCGCTACTCCGACCACAATCCCATCTATATGGACTTCATTTTGAAGGCGGAATAAAGCGTCAAAAGTAAAGGAAGCGAGCCTCACGGCTCGCTTCCTTTTTATTCTCTTTCACTTGAGCAGCGTCATCACTGTGTCGTAGATGCGCTTGGTCGCGTCGGGAATGCCGAGCGCCGCCATGTTTTGAGACATTGTCTCCATCCGCTGCGGATCGTTCAGGATACCCGCCGCGGCGGCGAAGAGCTTCTTGCCGTCAAGGCCCTCTTCCGGCAGCACGAGCGCCGCGCCGTGGTCGCCGAGCAGCGCCGCGTTCTTCTCCTGATGGTGGTTCGTCACGTTGGGCGACGGCACAAGTATCGCCGGAACGCCGAGCGCCGTCAGCTCGCTGAGCGTGGACGCGCCCGCGCGGCAGATAACGAGGTCGGCGGCGCGCATGACAGTCGCCATGTCGTAGATGTACTCGCGTACGTCGAGCGCGGGATGCTCAGTGATCTCCAACCCGTCATCGTGCATCCACTGCTGCATCGGCTTCCAGCAAATTTCGCCGACGCCGTGGATATGGTAAAAGGGCTCCTTTGCGCTCTCGAGTGCCAGAAACTCCGCCATCGCGCGGTTCATCGCGTTCGACCCGAGGCTGCCCCAGAACGAGACGATGAGCTTGCGTCCGTCGTTCATGCCGAGCTTTTCCTTTGCCTGCTGCTTTGTCACTGTGAAAAAGTCACCGCGCACGGGCGTACCGGTCACGACCACCTTTTCGGGGTGCTTGTAGTGCGCGCGGCAGTCCTCAAAGCCAACCATGATGCGGTCGCAGTGGGGCTCCAGCTGTCGCGTCGTCAGCCCCGGCACGATGTTCGACTCGTGCACCGCCGTCGGGATGCCCGCCTTTGCACCGTAGCGCACGAGTGGATAGCTCGCGTAGCCGCCGGTGCCGACGATTATGTCGGGGTGAAAATCGTGTAAGATGGCGTTCGCCTCACGCTCGGCGTGGGCGAGATTTTTGAGCGAGACAAGGTTGTGCTTGATCTCCGCAGGCCTGAATGAGCGGTGGAACGATGAAATGTTCACCGTACGGAACGGATAGTCCGTGTGCGCGATCAAATCGCGCTCCAGTCCGCGCTCCGCGCCGACGAATAAGATCTGCGTGCCCGCGTCCTTTTCCCGCATATAGCCCGCGAGCGCGAGCGCGGGGTTGACATGCCCCGCCGTGCCGCCGCAGGTAAAGATGACCTTCATAGCCGTTTTCTCCTTCCCGCGTCAGCGCATCTGGCGCGAAACGCTCAGTACGATGCCGACCTCGGCCAGCTGCACGGCGAGCGCCGTGCCGCCGTAGCTGAAAAACGGCAGCGAAATACCCGTGTTCGGGATCAGGTTCGTCACGACCGCGATGTTCAGAAATACCTGCAAGGCGATCTGCGTCGTCACGCCGACGGCAAGCAGACTTCCGAAGCGGTCGCGCGCGTGCAGGGCGATCCAGTAGCCGCGGATGATGAGCAGCGCGAACATGACCATGATGATCGTCGCGCCGACAAGGCCGAGCTCCTCGCAGATGATGGCAAAGATGAAGTCGTTGTGCTCCTCGGGCAGGAACAGAAACTTCTGCCGGCTCTTGCCAAGGCCCAGGCCGAACAATCCGCCCGAGCCGATGGAGAGCAAGCTCTGCCTGATTTGATAGCCCTTGTCTCGCATCCACTCTTCGTTGAACGGGTCGAGCCAGATGTCGATTCGGCTCGAGTTGTAGGTGATGATGCCGGTCGCAAAGGCGTAGATCACCAGCAGCACCAGCGCAAAGCCGAGACCGACCCAGTAGTTGCGGATGCCACCGACATACATCATCACAGCACCGATGCCGAGCAGCAGCACCATACCGGAAAGATGCGGCTCCTTCGCCATCAGCGCCGCAATCACGCCGAGGATAGCGGCATACGGTACGATACCTTCACGAAATGTGGCCATTTTGTCTTTCTTCTTCGAAATGCTGTCGGCAAAATAGAGGATAATGCCGACCTTGGCAATCTCGGAGGGCTGGAACCGGAACGAGCCGATGCGGATCCAGCGCTGTGCGCCGTGCGTCAGTCGGCCCGTACCGATGCCGGGGATCAGGACGAGCACCAGCAGGATGATGGAAAAGATCAGCAGCATCTTCGCCACCGCGCGATAGCGCTCGTAATTGATCTTGCCGACAATAAACATCGCCGTGATACCGAGGATCGCAAAAATGCCCTGACGGATGAGGTAGTACGCGGGGTTACCCTCTTCATAGTAGGCCGAGGGGAAACTGGCGGAAAACAGCATGATGAGGCCCACGCCCACGAGCGTAAGCACCAGCAGAAGATACGGAAGATCCAGCGGTCCGCGGCCCGCTTCGCGCGCCGCCGCCTCGATGGCCTTCGCCCGCTCGCGCTGCTCCTGCCGCAACAAGCGTTCTTCCTTGGTCATGCAGTCTTCCCCCTTTCATACTGATTGCAAACTCGCGCTCTGCGCGAGTTTGCCTCCATTTTGCAACCAAGCGTCGCAGACTTTCGCGCCCGCAGGCGCGAAATATTTTTAATCATTTTTCGCCGCGACCGGTGCGTGGCGAAAAATACTTCTCGCAGAGTGAGTGTCGAGCCGCCAAGGGCGGCGAGGCACAGAGCGCCGCGCATCCCCTCTCATTTTTGAGAAACGGCTTGCCGTTTCTCAAAAATGAAATCTGTTGAGTACTCCGAACAGCGCCGCCAGACAGCACAGCGCACTCACGCTGGTGAACACGGCGACAAGCTTTACCTCGCTCCAGCCGCAGAGCTCAAAGTGATGGTGCAGCGGCGCCATTTTGAAAAGGCGCTTGCCGTGCGTGGCTTTGAAGTAGATGACCTGCAAAATGTCGGACAGCGTCTCGCAGATGTAGACAAAGCCGACAGGGATCAGCACGAGCGGCATATCGTAGGCAAAGGCGAGCGCCGCCACCGTGCCGCCGAGGAACAGCGAGCCTGTGTCGCCCATGAAGACCTTGGCGGGGTGGAAATTGTAGATAAGGAAGCCGAGAAGTCCCCCGACGAGCGCCGCAGCATAAATGCCGAGCTGCTCATAGCCCTGCCACCAGATGGCGAGCACGGTGAAAAACAGGCCGACTGGCACCGTCACGCTGCCGGCCAAGCCGTCGATGCCGTCCGTGATGTTAACGGCGTTGACCGTGCCGACGATGACAAACGCCGCAAACACCATGTACACCCACCAGCTCATGACGATCTGCGTGTTGAAAAACGGCACGTAGAGGTTCGGCGTCAGCATACCCTCAAAGCGCATCAGGCAGAGGAACGCGACCGCCGCGGCAAGCTGGAGCAGGAACTTCTGGATGGCCGTAAGGCCGAGGTTCTGCTTGTGCTTCACCTTTTCAAAGTCGTCTAAAAAGCCGATGCCGCCGAAGATCAGCGCGAAAAAGAAGATGTAGAGGTGCCCGAAGTCCCCCGCCATCATGCCCTTCCAGCCGCAGATCAGGATAGAGACGAAGATGCCGAGGATGAACATTAAGCCGCCCATCGTCGGCGTGCCGGCCTTTCCGGCGTGCCAGGTGGGGCCGTCCTCGCGGATGCTCTGTCCGGCCTTGAGCTTTCTCAGCTCAGGGACCAGAAATTTTCCCGTGATCGCGGAGACCGCGAAGCTCAGTATGCAGGCAATGATGATCTTCATGTTCGTTTTCCTTCGCCGCGTCGGCGGCGTCCTTCCTTTGTACTTGCGCGAACCTCTCGCGCACGACCTCCCTCTCGTCGAGGTGGTATTTTATCGTTCCGATCTCCTGATAGGTCTCGTGCCCCTTGCCGCAGAGGACGACCACGTCGCTCTCTTTCGCCTCATGGAGCGCAAAACCGATGGCCTCGCGCCGGTTCTCGATGACGGCGAACGGCGTTCTGCTCTCCAAAAGTGCGGGGAGCACATCGCGCAGGATGGCGTAAGGATCTTCGGTGCGGGGATTGTCGCTCGTGAGAACAACGAAGTCCGAGAGCGCCGCGGCGATGCGGCCCATGCGGGGTCGCTTCGTCTTATCGCGGTCGCCCCCGCAGCCAAAGAGCGCGATGACGCGCCCATCGGCAAAGCCGCAGACCGTAGAGAGAATATTTTTGAGCCCGTCGGGCGTATGCGCATAGTCAATGATGACGGTGAACGGCGCACTCAGCGGTACGACCTCGCACCGGCCCTTGACGCCGACACATTCCGTCAGCGCCTTCGCCGCGTCGGAAAGCGGCACGCCGAGCGCCTGCACGGCAGAAAGCGACGCGAGCGCATTGTAGAGCGAAAAGCCGCCGGGGATGCCGATTCTCGTCTCCTCGTGGTCGAGGTCGGTGCAGGCGGTGAAGCGCACGCAGTCGTTTTCGTAGCGGGCGCGCCAGCCGACAAGGTCGTTCGTCATGCCCTGCCCGAATGTCACCCGCTCGCCCGTAAAGCGGGCGAGCAAGCGCTCCGTCCACGCGTCGTCGCCGTTGACGCAGGCGATATCGCACTGGTCGAAAAGCCGCGACTTTGCATCACAGTAGGCCTCCATCGTGCCGTGGTAGTCAAGATGATCCTGCGTCAGGTTCGTGAAAACACCGACGCGGAATCGGATACCTTCTACCCTGCTCTGCATCAGCGCGTGGGACGAGACCTCCATCACGGCATAGGTGCAGCCCGCATCGACCATCTGGGCGAGCAGGCGCTGCACGGTCAGCGCGTCGGGCGTTGTGCGGTCGGTCGGGATGGTCTTGTCGCTGATCAAATTCTGATTCGTGCCGATCAGGCCGACCTTCGCGCCCTTTGTGCGCTCCAAGAGCTGTTTGATAAGATACGTCGTGGTCGTTTTGCCGTTTGTGCCGGTCACGCCGACCACGGTGAGTTTTCCCGCCGGAGTACCATACCATACCGCCGCGCAAAGCGCAAGCGCTTTGTGCGCATCCGGCACTAAGATATAGGGAATTTCCGTCTCCGGCGGATGCTCGCACACGGCGCAGGCCGCGCCGCGCGCTTTGGCTTCGGCGATAAACTCGCCGCCGTCCTCCTTCTCCCCCGGCAGGGCGAAAAAGAGGAATCCCTCTTTTACCTTGCGCGAATCGAGCGCAAGGCCGCTGACTATCAGGTCAGGCGGCGCATGCACCGTTTTGTCTTCTAATGCGGAAATAAGCTCAGATAACTGCGTTTGAAAAATTCCTTTCGGAATTGGGTCTTGCTGTCTTTAGTCGCGCACCGAGCTGTCGCTGAACTGGACGCGCACGACCGTACCGGCCTCGACCTCCGTGCCCGCGGCGATGCTCTGCGAGATGGCGCGCACCGTGGACGAGCTTGCGTTCGTCGCGCCGGAAACGCCCATGATGAGCCCCGCGTTCACGATCTTCTGGTTCGCGGTCGCGGCGCTGTCGCCCACGACGTTCGGGACGATGCACTTGTCAGTCGACTTCTCCGCGCCGAGGTAGAGGATGATCTCCGCGCTGTTCGGCACGATTGCGCCGCCCGCGGGCGTCTGGTCGGTGACGGTATCGCCGCTGCCGACGGTGCGGAAGCTGAAGCCGTTCGCGCTCAGGCGCTCGGCCGCCGCGTCCTTGCTGAGGCCGACGACGTTCGGCACAGTCTTATCCGCGCCGACGAGCTCTTCAGCGGTGTAGCTCGGCTCAATGCCGAGATACGGCAGGATCTCGCCCATGACGGAACTCGCCACGGGGGCGACCATGTTACCGCCGGAAACGTAGGTACCGGTCCACTTGCTCGGCTCGTCAAGCGTCAGGAGCATCATCACCTGCGGGTCATCCGCGGGGGCGAAGCACACGAACGAGACGATGACGCCGCCGCCGACCTTATCGGCCGTGCCGGTCTTGCCGCCGATGCGGTAGCCCGCGACCTGACCGTTCTTGCCCGTGCCGCTTGTGACCTCATACTCCATAATGTCGCGCACGAGCGCGGACGTCTCCTCGGAGACGACCTGGCGGATGGGCGTGGAGTCGTGCTTGGAGACGACGTTGCCGTCCTGGTCGGTGATCTCTTCGACAAGATAGGGCGTATAGAGGTAGCCGCCGTTGACGCAGGCGCACTGCGCCGCCAGCAGCGCGATGGGCGTGACGTTGAAGTTCTGGCCGAAGGCGTAGCACGCCAGCGCCAGCGTCGAATATTTAATTTCGCTGTTGACGAAGCCGCTGGCCTCGCCCGTGGTGTCGATGCCGGTCTTCTCCGTCAGGCCAAAGTCCAGCATGTACTGGTAAAACTTGTCGTTGCCGATGCGAAGGCCGATGTTGATGAACGCGGGGTTGCAGGAGTTGGCGAACGCCTGCGTCAGGTTTTGCTGGCCGTGACCGGGCGCGCGCTTGGAGCAGTTGATGGTCTCGCCCTCGATCTTTACGCTGCCGCTGCAATAGAAGCCCGTGTTCAGGTCGACAACGTTTTCCTCAAGCGCCATCGCGAGCGTCAGTGTTTTGAACGTGGAGCCCGGCTCGTAGGTATCGTTGATGGCCTTGCTGCGCCACTGTTTGTTGAGAAGATCCTTCATGTTCTCCTCGATCTGCTCCTCCGTCATGCCGGAGGTCAAAAAATCGTTGTAGACCTTGCCGGGAGCGTTCAGATCGTAAGTCGGGAGCGACGCCATCGCCAGTACCGCGCCGGTGTTGACGTCCATAACGATGCCCTCGGCGCCCTTGCCGGTGCCAAAGCGCGCCTCGAGCTCCTGCACACCTTTCTCAAGGTAATACTGGATGGTCGTGTCGAGCGTCGTGTGCAGGTCGCAGCCGTTTTCCGCGTCGAAATACTGGTCGTACTGGTAGAGCACGGAGCGGCCGTCGCGGTCGCGCGCGGTGACGACCATACCGTTCTCGCCGGTCAGCTCGTCGTTGTACGCCGCCTCAAGGCCCATCGCGCCGCCGAGGTCATTGGTAAAGCCGATGACCTGTGAGGCGAGCGTCCCCTTGGGATAGGTCCTCTTGCTCGTCGGACGAATGAAAACGCCCTTGAGGTCGTTCTCATTGATGAATTCGCGCACCTTGTCGGCGAGCTCATCGTCCGCCTTTTTCTTGAGCTCTTCGTACTGCGAGTTCGTTTTCTCCATCTTTTTGAGGATGTCAGCGGGGTCAAGGTCCAGAATTTCAGCAAGGCCGCCCGCGATCAGGTTTTGATCCTGATCGTTTTCGATGATCTCCTTCGGAGAGAGGAAGATATCCTCCGCCGAGGCGGACATCGCGAGGATCGTGCCGTTTCGATCGTAGATCGTGCCGCGACTCGCCTCCACCGTGGTGCGCAGCGTTTGCTGGCGCACAGCGACGGACTGGAGCTCGTCATGCTCGGTGATCTGCCAGCGATAGAGCTGGGTGAAGAGCAGCACAAACGTCAGCACGCCGAACACGCCCAGAAGCAGCAGCGTTCTTGTCTGAATGATGCGGTTTGCGCGGCGCGCGGATTCGGGCCGTCTTTTCTGGTTCTGGGGGCGTGGTGCCACAGTCGTTCATCCTCCTTAAAGATGGAAAAGGAGTAAGGAAGCTCCTTACTCCTTATGTATAGCTTCGCTCATTTGAAATATTCCACCACTGCGCATACGCCGTTGCCAAGCGACGTGAGCACCCGCGACAAAACGTTCTGGCTCTTCTGCTGGTAGACGACCACGCTGTCGGGCTCCGACAGGTCGATGTAGTAGACCTGCGAGGCGCTGGGCTTGGCCATACCGGCTGCGGCCGCCGCCTCCTTGATGGTGGTAAGATCAAAGGTTTTTTCGTAGCGCGTGAGCAGCGCGACATGCTCGTCCTCGAGCGCGGAGATCTCCTTCTGCACGGAGACGACCTGCGCGGAGATTTCCGTCAGCTGTGCGCGGCACATAATCATCAGCGCGACCATTGCGGCCAGCGCCATAAAGCCGCACAGCGTGCCGAGCGAGACCTTTTCGCGTTGACGGCGGACGGGCGCAGCCTTTTTCTGCACCTTCCGCTGCGGGGGACGCATGAATTCCTCGCGCTGACGCTCGTGCTCGCGCTCGTATTCACGCTCGCGGCGCAGCCTGCGCTGGCGCTCTTCGTAGGCGGGATCGTAAGCGAGATTGCCATTGACTCGTCCGCTGTAGCGGCGGTATTTCATGTTCTGCTCTCTGCGGCTGGCCATGGCGATCTCCTTTCTTTTGCGTATTTTCGGCTGTTGTCAGCACTTTTCCGCGACGCGCAGCTTGGCGCTGCGGGCACGGGGATTCTCTGCGAGTTCTTCTTCGCCCGAAACGATGGGCTTTCTTGTGATGAGCTTGACCTTTGGCTTTCGTCCGCACACGCACACCGGAAATTCCGGCGGGCAGATGCAGCCCTGTGCAAGCTCCTGTAATTTCTTCTTGACGATGCGGTCTTCGAGCGAGTGGAACGTGATGACCGCGAGCCGTCCGCCCGGTTTCAGATTTTTCTCCGCCGCGTCGAGCATCGGCGGAAGCTCGCCCAGCTCGTCGTTCACGGCAATGCGGATGGCCTGAAAGCTGCGCTTGGCAGGGTGCTGCTTTTCGCGCAGTGCGCTCGCGGGCATGGCCGAACGGATGATATCGGCGAGCTCAAGCGTCGTTTCGATGGGCTTTTGCTCGCGGTGCTGGCAAATTCTCTTCGCGATGGCGGGCGCATAGCGCTCCTCGCCATATTCAAAGAGGATGCGGCGCAGCTCTTCATAAGAATAGGTATTCACGACCTCGCGCGCGGTCAGTGCGGCGGATTCGTCCATGCGCATATCGAGCGGCGCGTCCTGCTTGTAGGAAAACCCGCGCTGCGCTTCGTCGAGCTGCGGGGAGGAAACGCCTAAGTCAAAAAGCATCCCGTCCACGCCGTGGACGCCCAGCTCGTGCAGCACAGCGTCGAGCGCGCTGAAATTGCTGTGGACGAGCGTGACCTTGTCCAGATAATCGCCGAGGCGGCGGTTTGCCGCTTCGATCGCGGTCTCGTCACGGTCAAGCGCAATGAGACGGCCCGTCGTCAGGCGGCGCACGATCTCGAGCGAATGTCCGGCGCGACCGAGCGTGCCGTCCACATAGATGCCGTCGGGCTTGATGGCGAGCGCGTCAAGGCACTCGTGCAGCAGTACCGGCTTATGGCCGTAGTTCTCTTCCATATCAGAATCCCAGCTCTTCCATCACGGCGGCCAGATTCTCGGGATTGAGCTCCTCGGCCTCGATCTCTGCCCACTTCTCCGCATTCCAGATCTCGGCGCGGTTCGAAACGCCGATCACGACCACGTCTTTTTCAAGGTGGGCGTAGGCTCTGAGCTTCTGCGGCAGCACGATGCGCCCCTGCGCGTCGGGCTCGCACTTGGCGGCGTTGGCGAAGAGCGGGCGCATGGCCTTGGTCTTCGTGTAGGGCAGGCTTTCAAACTTTTCGGTGAAGCGCGCCCAGGAGGCGTCGGAATAGATGCTCAGGCAGGAGTCCATGCCCATGGTGACATAAAACGTGTCGCCGAGCTCCTCGCGCAGCTTCGCGGGGATAAAGAGCCGCCCCTTGGCGTCGATCGTGTGCTGATACTGACCCGTCACGGCGGCTGACCCCCTTTTTCTGTGTATTTTCGCATACAGAGGGCACGAAAGCGCGGCCTTTTCTTCATTTTGGAAAAAGCCGTGCCGCGTCCGATCTGATGCTTATGTGGGAAAGTAAGCCATTTTCATGGTATGATACACCACTTTCCCCCACCTTTGTTTTGAGTATACGAGATTCACATAAAAAATGCAAGCAGAAATTTCCCTGAGATTTCAAGCCTTTTACCGCTTTTTCCTGTGAAAATTCGGCCAGTGCACCGTATTTTTAAAACGCATGTTCTGCTTTGGTTTTGGTTAAAAAAGGGCCGCCACAAGATATTGTGGCGGCCCTTTATGCTATGCCCAAATATAGATTATGTCTACCAATTGTGTCGGTTTTTGTCACTTTTGACAAAATTTTATCCGTTTTGCGTCTGCTTTTCGGCTGACTGTGCCAGCTCCTCGCGGCGCTTCTGCATCTGCTCGGCAGAGGCGGCGCGGAAGCGCACGCGGGACTGCTTGACCTCCTCGAGCGCCATCTGGATGGCCTCCTCGGTGCGGCGCAGCGCATCCTCGGTGTACTCGTTGGCCACGCGGTACATTTCGCGCGAGCGGTCCTCGGCCTTTTTGATGATCTCGTGGCTCTTTTCGCGGGCGATACCGAGCACCTCGGTCTCGGAGACCTTGTTCTTCGCGTCCTGCTCGGCCTGCTGCATCATGCGCTCGACGTCGCGCTTGGCGGCCTTGACATAGTCCTCCTTTGCTCGGATGAGCTCCTGCGCGCGGGAAAGCTCCACCGGAAGCTGGGCGCGGATCTCGTCGAGCAGGTCGAGCGCCTCGTCGCGGTTCAGAATGCACTTGTCGCTCGTCAGCGGCGCGTTCTTCGCGCCGTCGATCATCTCGTAAAGCATATCCAAAAGATGCTGCACATCATTGTTCGCCATGGTCTTCTCTCCATCCTTTCACAAGCTCCGCCGCGCGCAGCGGCATATATTTTTCAAGGTCTTGTCCGTATTTGATCATCTCGCGCACCATCGTGGAACTGATGTGCTGATACTTCGGTTCCGCGACCAGCAGCACCGTTTCGAGCGCGCCGTCCGACACATCGCGATAGATGAGCGAGAGCTGCTGCTCGGCGTCAAAATCCACGCTGTTGCGCACACCGCGCACGAGAAACTGCGCGTTTTTGCGCAGCGCGTAGTCGGTCAGAAGTCCGCCGCCGAGCTCAGCTTCCACATTGGGGAACTCCTCGACGCTCGCGCGCATGAGCGCGAGCTTCTGCTCGTCGGTGAACATCGGGTGCGTCTTCGTCCCGTTCGGCACGATGGACACGTACACGCGGTCAAAGAGCTTTGACGCGCGCGCGATAATGTCCTGATGCCCGATCGTCACAGGGTCGAACGAGCCGGGAAACACTGCGATTCTCATGCCTCTTCCTCCACCGCGCGGTGATAGATGCTCACCTTGATCTTGCCGTAGCGGTACTCGCGATACAGTCCGTACGGCGCGGGAAGCTCGGGAAGCGTCTGGTTCTGCGGACTTTCCGCGACCATTATACCATGGGGTGATAAAATGTCAAACTGCGCGATCTTTTCCATCGCCTGCTCCAAAAGTCCGCTTTCGTACGGCGGATCGAGGAAGATGATGTCGAACCTCCCGCTCTGCGTGCCGAGCGCGGCGAGCGAATCACCGCAGATGACCTGCGCGTTTTCTTCCAGATGGCACAGCGCGAGATTTTCGCGCACGAGCTTGACCGCGTCTGCACGCTTGTCAACAAAAAGCGCGCTTTTTGCCCCACGCGAGAGCGCCTCGATGCCGAGCTGCCCCGTGCCCGCAAAAAGATCGAGCACGCGCGCATCCTCCACGTCGAACTGGATACAATTAAAAATACTTTCCTTGACCTTGTCGGTCGTCGGGCGGGTCTCCATGCCCTTGAGCTCGCCCAGCCGCCGTCCGCGCGCCGAGCCTGTGATAACTCTCATGTTTATCCCTCCGCAGCGCCCAAAGCGGGCGCAATGAACTCGTTAGTTTCCATAATACGTGAATTTCCGTTTATTTTCAATAGAGTCCTTGACATTTTCCCGCATTTTACGCAAAATATTTTCTCTTGTTATTCTGCACCGCTTCGTATATAATGATATGGTCATATCATATCGACCAGGGAGAAAGGAGTATCTTCCATGATCAGGCTACAAACCGAAAAGGGCGAAGTCAGCATTTCCGACGCTGCCCTGTCTAATATCACCGGCGCCGCGGCCACGAGCTGCTTTGGTGTCAAGGGCATGGCCTACCGCTCGATGACCGACGGGCTCGTCCACCTGCTGCGCCGCGAGGCGATGAGCAAGGGCGTGCGCATCATTCCCCACGAAGAGGGGGACATTTCCATTGAGCTGCACATCGTTGTGGAGCACGGCGTGAACATCGCCGCCGTCTGCCGCTCCATCATCAATCAGGTGCGCTATATGGTCAGCGAAAACACCGGCGCAAGCATCCGCAGCATCGACGTTTGCGTCGACAGCATGAATATGTAAAAACCGAGGAGGACATCATCCTATGCACGATACCATCAATGGTGCCATGTTCAAGGAGATGCTGCTCTTCGGCACCGTCTCCATCGCACAGGCACAGCAAGCTATCAATGATTTGAATGTATTCCCCGTTCCCGACGGCGACACGGGCACGAACATGAGTCTTACCATCCAGACCGCGGCGCAGGAGCTCAAGAAGATCGAGCCCGCGACGGTCGATCAGGCCGCCTCTGTCACGGCGTCCGCGCTGCTGCGCGGCGCGCGCGGCAACTCCGGCGTCATTCTGTCGCTTCTCTTCCGCGGCATCGCCAAGGAGCTCAAGGGCTGCAAGGAGGCCGACGGCGCGGCGTTCGCCGCCGCGCTTCAGGAGGGTGTCGCCGCGGCGTATAACGCCGTGATGAAGCCCGCCGAGGGCACGATCCTGACCGTTTCGCGTCTCGCTGCCGAGCGCGCCGTGAACGCGGCCGAGGAGCACAACAGCGTCGAGTACGTCATCGAGCAGGCCATCGCCCAGGGCGAGATCACGCTCGCGCAGACGACTGACATGAACCCCGTTCTCAAAAAGGCCGGCGTCGTCGACGCGGGCGGCAAGGGCTTCCTGCTGATTCTCGGCGGTATGCTCAGCGCCCTGCGCGGCGAGGAGCGCCCCGAGCTCACCGAAGAGAATGCACAGGAGAAGGCCGATTTTGCCATGCTTTCCGAAGAGGACATCACCTTCACGTTCGACACCGTGTTTATCGTCCGCAAGAGCGGACGCAGCATTGAGCCGTTCCGCCGCTTCCTCGACGGCATCGGCGATTCGCTCGTCATCGGCGAGGACGACGAGGCTTTCAAGGTCCACGTTCACACCGACATTCCGGGCGAGGCGCTGACCGAGGCGCAGAAGTACGGCACGCTCGAGCTTGCGAAGATTGAGAACATGCGCACGCAGGCCCAGCAGCTTGCCGCGGGCGGCAAGGCCCAGTCCACCGACGACCTTGAGGCCATCGAGCAGGAGCTCGAAGCCGCCGAGCACGAAAATGCCGGTGAAGCCGAGCCCGAAAAGGACTTTGGCTTCCTCGCGGTCTGCGCGGGTGAGGGCCTTGCGAACGTCTTCACCGACCTTGGCGCCGACGGCGTCATCAGCGGCGGACAAACCATGAATCCCTCGACCGAGAGCATCCTCAAGGAGATCAAAAAGGTCCCCGCGCACACCGTTTTCGTGCTGCCGAACAACAAGAACATCATCATGGCCGCACAGCAGTGCATCGGCCTGACGGAGAAGACCGTCGTGGTCATCCCAACCGCCTCCATCCCGCAGGGCGTGAGCGCGATGATGGCCGTCGATCCCGACATGAGCGACGCAGACGCCATCGCCAAGGCGATGACGGACGCCGCGCAGTGCGTCTCCACCGCGCAGATCACCTACGCCGCGCGCAATTCCGATTTTGACGGCTTCGACATCCACGAGGGCGATTATCTGGCACTTCTGGACGGCAAGCTGCTCGGCACTGACCGCAACGTCTCCGCGCTGCTCGACGGGCTCTCCGACGAGGCAGCGTCCCGCGAAGCGGAGTTCATCACCGTCTTCTACGGCGAGGATGTGAATGAAGAGGACGCGCACAAGGCGTGCGACGCCTTCACCCGCAAGTGCCCGGATGCCGAGGTCAATCTGATCTGCGGCGGCCAGCCGGTCTATTACTATATCATCTCGATCGAATGACCCAAGCACAGCAAAGCGGAGCAGGATTTCTCCTGCTCCGCTTTTTTCTGCCCGTCAGACGTTCATCTTCCGCCCGAGGAGCTTCATCAAGAGCTCTGCGTGGCGGTATTCGTCTTCGCTCATCGTCGCAAACAGCTTGCTGAGGCACAGGTCCAGTGTCTCCTCCCCCGCGCGGGCGTAGTTGTAGCCCGCGCAGGCCTCCGCATGGTAGAGGCTGCGCAGCAGCGCGCAGAGGTCGCACGTGTCCGGCTGCTCCACGCACACGCGCGGGCAGTATGCCTTGCCGGTGATTAAGTAGATCGCGGCAGCCAGATCGCGCGCGTGGCGCTTCTCGTCCTCGCTCAGCGCGCGGAAGGCTCGCGCCATCTCGCGCCGCGGCGTGCAGGAGGCGAGATAGGCATACACCTGCGCGTCGCCGAGCTCCTCGCGCAGAAAGCCCTGCAGCACCTCGACCGATACGCTTGCATCGCTGCCCATGCAGCAAGGGTCCGCCTCCGCGCCCGGGAGCGTGAGCTCGCTATCCTGTGCGCTCATCTGTGTGTTTGCATTGTCCGCCATCGGGTACGGGTCCTCCCCCGGCGCGACGCGCTTCCACACCTCGCGGCACGCTTCATAGTCGCAGGCGCAAGGCTTTTTCATTTCCGTCATGTTCTTCTTCCCCTTTCCGGAACGGTTCTCGTCTCTATCCTATGCGTGCATTTTTCAGGCGTGCAGAGCCGATATTTCCCTATTTCCCGCATGGAAAAAGAAAATCTTGAAAATCACACCTCTCTCGTTGATTTTTTCCATTTTTTCTGGTAAACTACATTTGTTTTGTATTTTTGCGCATTTTGTTGCATTTGCAACTTTTCATTCTCTGCCATCCGGTCCATACTAAAGACAAGCAATGGTAGTTTCTGTAAGGAGGTCTTCTTTTCATGCTGGAACTGAAGCACATCACCTATACCGTCTCCACCCCTGAGGGAGAGCAGACGATCTTAAACGACATTTCCATCGACATTCCTGACCGCAAGCTCATCGTCTTCACCGGCCCCAACGGCGGCGGCAAGACGACGCTCGCCAAGGTCATCATGGGCCTTGTCACGCCGACGGGCGGCCAGATCCTCTTCAACGGTCAGGACATCACGCACCTTGGCATCACCGAGCGTGCGAAACTCGGCATCAGCTACGGCTTTCAGCAGCCGCCGCGCTTCAAGGGCATCACGGTGCGCAACCTTCTGACCATCGCCTCGGGCGATGCAAACCTCAGCAAGGACAAGTGCTGCAAGTACCTCACGCAGGTAGGCCTCTGCGCCAACGACTATCTCGACCGCGAGGTCGACGTCTCCCTCTCCGGCGGCGAGGTCAAGCGCATCGAGATCGCAACGCTCCTTGCCCGCGGCAGCGAGCTGATGATCTTCGACGAGCCTGAGGCCGGCATCGACCTGTGGAGCTTCGCCCGCCTGACTGAGACGTTCGAGCAGCTGCGCCAGCGCGAGCTTGCGACGATGATCATCATCTCGCATCAGGAGCGCATCATCCAGCTCGCCGACGAGATCGTCGTCGTGGGCGGCGGCGAGCTCAAGCACCGCGGCAGCACAGAAGAAATTTTCCCGCTCATCATGGCGGACACGCTGGGCTCCTGCCCGGTGCTGAACAAGTAAGGAGGTAGTACACAATATGATCACCGAAATCGACGCTTCCCTGCTTGAAAAGATCGCCGACCTGACGGGCAAGCCCGTCGGCGCGTTCAACATTCGAAAGGACAGCGGATGCGAGGCGCGCCAGTCCACCGAGCACATCGCCATCGACCCGCAGCCCGAGGGTAAAAGCGGCATCATCATCCGCATCAAGGACGGTACAAAGGGCGAGCAGTGCCACATCCCCGTCATCATCAGCAAAAGCGGCGTGACCGAAATGGTCTACAACGACTTCTACGTCGGCGAAAACTGCGACGTCGACATCGTCGCAGGCTGCGGCATCCACAACTCCGGCTGCAACGAGAGCCGCCACGACGGCGTCCACACGTTCTACGTCTCCAAAAACTCCCACGTACGCTATGTGGAAAAGCACTACGGCGAGGGCGACGGCGAGGGTTCTCGCGTGATGAACCCCACCACGATCGTCTATCTTGACGAGGGCGCGAGCATCCAGATGGAGACCGTGCAGATCCGCGGTATCGACTCCACCGTGCGCAAGACGAAGATCGTCTGCGGCAAGGGCGCCGAGGCCGTCATCACCGAGCGCCTTCTCACTCACGGCAAACAGCACGCCGAGAGCGACATGGAGATCGAGCTCAACGGCGAAGATGCGCGCGGCCGCGTCATCTCCCGCTCTGTTGCGCAGGATGAATCCAAGCAGATCTTCCACCCCGTGGTCGTCGGCAACAGCAAATGCTTCGGCCATGTGCAGTGCGACTCGATCATCATGGGCAAGGCCACGATCGAATCCATCCCCTCCATCACCGCGAATTCGACCGACGCGCAGCTCATCCACGAGGCTGCCATCGGCAAGATCGCAGGCGACCAGCTCTTAAAGCTCCAGACCCTTGGTCTTACCGAGGAGGAGGCCGAAGACACGATTCTCAAGGGCTTCCTCGCCTGAAAAATTTGATAGGAACCGACGAAAAAGCGCGACGCCCGAGATCGGGCATCGCGCTTTTTCTGTTGCTGTGTTGGTTCAATCGGTGAAATCAGGATAACCGTCTTTGAGAGACTCATCGTAGATCGCACGCTCGCCGCCGATGAATTTGGGACGCGTCCGCGCGGCCAGCACAATGGCCTGACCGATGCGGTTCTGCTTCAAGCGAACGGGAACGGCGACCTTTTTGAGGTGCATGCCGATCAGCGTGCCGCCGATGTCAAGTCCGGCGTCGGCGTGTATCTCTTCGAGCGCCACGGGATGGCGGAACGCTTTGTACGCGGCCGTCGCAAACGAGCTGCCCGCCTTGGGCTGAGGCAGGACGTTGACGATCTCGCCGTTCGGCACAGCCTCGTGCTCCACGATCAGCGCGCGGTTCAAATGCTCGCAGCACTGGGCGGCAAGATACACGCCCATGGGCGAAAATACGCTGGAGAGCCCTCGGAAGATGGCGTCCGCCACCTCCGGCGTCGACCAGCTGCCGACCTGATGGCCCACGACCTCGCTCGTGCTGCAGCCGATGACGACGATCTGTCCGCGGCGCAGATGTGCGATCTCCGCAAGCTCGCACGCCGCCTCTGCCGCCTCCTGCTCCGCCTGTTCCACCAGACGATGATTTTCTACCCCATGTACGATTCCCGCCATGATCTGACACCTCTTTAGAAATTTATTATGCCAGCTTCTCCGTCACCTTGGCGCGCTCAAGCACCGTGACCAGCAGCACGCCGACCACAAGGCCGACCGCACCCTGGAAGATGTTGCCGGGGATGCTTGCCGCAGCGGCAAGGCCTTTGCCCAGCAGGAGAGAAGCGTAGCCGAAATAGCCGAGCACCATGATGATCTCGCTCACAACGCCGCCGGCGATGCGGGAGGTCGCAGTGCGGCCCATCTTTTCATACATCAGCGCAGCGACCAGCGCCATCACGCCCTTGATGACCAGGGTGCCCGGAGCGTAGTGCGCATAGCCGAGGAAAATGTCTGCCAGCATCGAGCCGATGCCGCCCGCCGCAAAGCCATACCAGGGGCCCAGCAGCCAGCCGGACAGCAGCACGAAGCAGTCGCCCAGGTTCACATAGCCCTGCATCGGAGAGGGGATCTGCACGACCATCGTCGCCACGCAGACAAGCGCCGCAAGCAGTGCGGCAAGGACAAGCTTTCTGATCTTTTTATCGTTCATGATTGGGTGCTCCTTTGTTTTGGTTGTTGGCCGTATTATATCCCGTCCTGGTATTATTCATATAGTCAAAACAAAACAAATTATGCAGACCAGATTTACCCTAAGCTGGAAAAAAGCGGCGCAGCCAGAGCTGCGCCGCACATTGGGAAGGATTTAGTCCTCCTTGGTCTCCTCGGCTTCGGAAGGCTCCTTGGGTTCCGCCGCAGTGGGCGCTTCCTCTTCCGCGTCCTTCTCGATGGTCACCTCGATGATGGGCTCCTGCGCCTTCTTGGCAGCGGCAGCCTCAGCCTTGGCGGCCTCGTAAGCGGCGAGCTTCTCCTGAGAGGCCTTGATGGCCGCGACGATATCGGCGACCGCTTCGGGCGCGTCACCCCCGAGCGTGGAGACATACCACTCGCCGATGGCGCGGTAGTTCTTGTCCATGCTGCGGCGCTCAGATGCCATCTCATACTCGGTCTTGGCCTTATCGGCAACGGCATTTGCCTTTTCACCGGCAACGGCCGCGACCTGCTGTGCCTTCTCAGTCGCCACGAACGCGACGTCCTGAACCTTCTTGCTGAAGTTATCGAAAAATGCCATAATACTTTCTCCTTTCAAACCGTGTCCTCGGGTTTGTTATTGACAGTATAAGCTACCGGGGCTTTCATTTCAATGGATAATTTACGACAAAAGTATAAATTTTTTGTGACAGCGTTCACTTTTTCTCGACCCAGCCCTGCGCGCAGCCGACGGCGCGCTTCCAGCCGCGGTACAGCTCCTCACACTCGTACTGCGCCCGCTCGGGGGTGAAGACGCGCTCGCTGCACCGGAGAGTGCTCAGCTCGTCCAAGTCCTTCCACACGCCCGCGGCCAGACCCGCGAGCGATGCCGCGCCAAACGCCGTCGTCTCGACCATCGCGGGCCGGTCGACCGGAATGCGCAGCAAATCCGCCTGAAACTGCATCATCAAATCGCTGACGCTCGCGCCGCCGTCGACACGCAGAAGGGAGATCTCGCAGCCGGCGTCCTGCCGCATGGCGGTCATCAGGTCGGTGACCTGATAGGCGATGGATTCGAGCACTGCGCGGGCGAAGTGCGCCTTCGTCGTGCCGCGCGTGATGCCCACGACGCAGCCGCGCGCATACATATCCCAATACGGCGCACCGAGGCCCGTGAACGCGGGCACCAAGTAAATGCCGCCGCTGTCGGGAACGGATTCTGCCAGAATGTCGCACTCGTGCGAAGTCGAAATGACTTGCAGCTCGTCGCGCAGCCATTGAATGGCCGAGCCCGCATTGAAGACGCTGCCCTCGAGCGCGTAGGTCGTCTCGCCGTTTAAGCTCCAGCCCACCGTCGTCACCAGTCCCGCGCGCGAGCGCACCGGCGCGCCGCCGACGTTCATCAGCGTGAAGCAGCCCGTGCCGTAGGTGTTCTTCGCCTGTCCGCGCGTAAAGCAGCCCTGCCCGAACAGCGCCGCCTGCTGGTCACCCGCCGCGCCGCAGATCGGCACGCCCGCGAGCTCTTCGAGCCCTTCGATGCCCTCCGCCACCGTGCCGTAGACCTCGGAGTTGGACACGGGACGCGGCAGAATGTTCATCGGAATGTCCAGCAGCGCGCAGAGCTCTTCATCCCACGAAAGCGTGTGGATGTTGAAGAGCATCGTGCGGCTGGCGTTCGAGTAGTCCGTCACGTGGACCTTGCCGCCCGTCAGCCTCCAGATGAGCCATGTCTCCACCGTACCGAATAAAATTTCGCCGCGCTCGGCCCTTTCCCGCGCGCCGGGGACGTGGTCGAGCAGCCACTTGATCTTCGTCGCGGAAAAGTAGGCGTCGATGTGCAATCCTGTTTTCTCGGCCACAAGCTCGCTCACGCCGCGCTTTTCGCGAAGGGCATCCGCGATGTCCGCCGTGCGGCGGCACTGCCAGACGATGGCGTTGTGGATGGGCTCGCCCGTCGCGCGATCCCAAAGAATCGTCGTCTCGCGCTGGTTCGTGATGCCGATCGCCGCGACCGCACGGCCAAGGCCCGATTCGCGCAAGGCCTGCGCGGCAACGGCGCGCTCGCTCTCCCAGATCTCGTTCGGGTCGTGCTCGACCCAGCCGGGCTGCGGATAATACTGCTGAAACGGCTGCTGCGCGTGTCCGCCGACGCTGCCGTCGCGCCCGAACAGAATGGCGCGCGAGCTGGTCGTCCCCTGATCGAGCGCCAAAATATACCGCTGCATGAAGATACCCCCTTGTTCATTTGGACCGCCTTATGCTATACTAATGAATAAGATTATATCATGCAGGAGGGTTTTGCGCCATGTCTATTTGCAGGGAATTTTACTTCCCCTCGTCGGACGGCTCCTCGCGCATTCACGCGGCGGAGTGGACACCCGAGAGCGGTGAGATCATCGGCGTTTTACAGATCGCGCACGGCGTGGCGGAATACGGCATGCGCTATGCACCGTTTGCCGAATTCATGACCGAGCATGGCTTTGCCGTCGTGGCGAACGACCACCTCGGTCACGGTCTTTCCGCCGAAAAGGACACCGACACGCTCTACTTCGGCCCGCGCGACGGCTGGAAGCATGTTGTGGACGACATGTACGCCCTGCGCTGCCGCACGAAGGAAAAATATCCCAATGTTCCCTATTTTCTCATGGGCCACTCGATGGGCTCGTTTTTAACGCGCACCTATCTCATCTGCTACCCCGGCACCGTTGACGCCGCCATCATCATGGGCACGGGGCATCAGTCCCCCGCGATCGTCGCGGGCGGGCGCGCCATCGCCAAGGCCGCGGGCAAGCGCCACGGCTTCAAGGCGCACTCTCCGCGCGTGGAGGCGCTGGCCTTCGGCGCGTACAATAAGGCGTTCGCGCCCAACCGCACGGAGGTCGACTGGCTCAGCGCGAGCGACAACAATGTTGACGCCTACATTGCCGACCCCCTCTGCGGTCAGAAGGCGAGCATCGGCCTCTTCTATGAGATGCTCGGCGGCATCCGCTTCATCAGCACGCCGAAAAACATCGCGTCGATGAACCGCAACACGCCCATTCTCTTCATCTCCGGCGACAAGGACCCTGTCGGCGAAATGGGCAAGGGCGTCAAGCGCGCATACGAGGCCTTCCACCGCGCCGGCGTGCGCGACGTGGAGCTGAAGCTCTACAAGGGCCTGCGGCACGAGATTCTGAACGAAGACTGCCGTGCCGTGGTCTATAACGACCTGTGGAGCTGGATCGAAAAACATTTATGAATAAAGTCAGGAAGGCGAACCGTCAGGCGGTTCGCCTTCTTTTACTTCGGAGCAACGTTCGCGGCGTCAAAGCGTCGATATCGTGCGTCGTGAGCAGGACGCGCGCGGTCAGGATGCCGTCAAGCGTGACGAGGAACACCGCCAGCGCCGCGGCCCACTCTGGAAGCAGTGCGGCATAGCCCTCCAGAACCGGCTGCACATACCGCACGGCGAGCATCGACAATATTCCCCAGCAGATGGAAAACGGCAGGCAGATGCGGCCGTTCACGTCGCATTTGGTCGAAGAATAGTCCCAGAACTGCACTTGAAACAGCCTTTCATAGCCCCAGTGCACGGCGTATTCCATCGCCGTCGCCGCGAGCATACCGAGCAAGATCTGCTCCCACGCGCCGGGGAGCTTTTCCGCCCCCAGCAATAAGATCGTGACCATTGCAAAGCCGTACACCGGACACAGCGGCAGGAACACGAAGCATCGCCGCAGCCGGTGGCCCGAGCTTGTCGCCGCGGCGAAGAGCTTTTCCAAGCAATACCCCAAAAAGCTGTAAGCAAACCAGTACCAGATATGATCCATTTCTTCCTCCGCGTCCGTTTTTCTCAGTATGGCCCGCGCAGATGGAAAAATGCGCGATGCGCGCGTTGCAAAGCGCGGCGAATCATGGTAAAATGACAAAAAATCGACAGGAGAACACAACTATGCCTGATACCTGGGAAGCTCTGGAACACGACTGCAAAAATTGCCGCGAATGCTCGCTGTGGGAGACGCGCACGAACGTCGTCTTCGGCGTCGGCAATCAGAATGCTGAAGTTTTATTCATCGGCGAAGGCCCCGGCGCGAACGAGGATGCGCAGGGCGTGCCGTTCGTCGGCAGGGCCGGTCATCTGCTCGACGACATGCTCGAGATCATCGGCCTCAAGCGCGATGACGTGTATATCGCCAACATCGTCAAGTGCCGCCCGCCGGAAAACCGCGACCCGCTCGGCGTGGAGCAGGACGCCTGTATCGGGTATCTTCGCCGTCAGGTCGCGCTGCTGCGGCCGAAGATCATCGTCTGCCTCGGGCGCATCGCGGCCATGCGCATCATCAAGCCCGACTTCAAGATCACGCGCGAGCACGGGCAGTGGTTCGAAAAGAACGGCTTTCAGATGATGGCCGTGTATCACCCCGCGGCACTGCTGCGCGATCCGCGCCGCAGGCCCGAGTCGTTTGAAGATTTCAAGGGCTTACAGCAGAAGATCAATGAGCTTTGCGAACACACCCATGCCGTTTCCTAATGCAAATAGCATACTTTTCGGTGCTGTGCCCTGCCAAATTCCTACATAAATAGTGTTTTTTGGATAAAAATGCTATTGACGGCCATTTTTGTGTGTGCTATATTACTACCATCCTTTTTGAAAGGACTTGGAGCTTGAGTGATGAAGACTGTTGTAAGCAACGTTGCATATCGCTTTTACTATTACTCTTACTTTTACTTTAAGGACAAGGTAAGAGCGATTTGTGATGCCCGTAGCTGAAAGGTCTTTCGAACCAACACTTGAAGGTCACTTCAAAAAGAGTTGAGTCAAGGAACCCGCCGTATGGACCACAAGTCCTTACAGCGGGTTTTATTGTTATCAGCGAGAAATAAAAATTGGAGGAAAAAAAGCATGAACACCAAACGCATCATTTCTCTTGTTGCCTCTCTTGCCCTCGTTCTCAGCCTGAGCGTGGGTCTGACCGGCTGCGGCGATAAGGCCGCACAGGACGACAATCAGGGCAGCACCGACGGCGAAGGCACGAAGTACACCGTCGGCATCTGCCAGCTCGTGCAGCACGAGGCACTCGACGCTGCCACCCAGGGCTTCATCGACGCGCTGAATGAGGCTCTGCCCGGCCAGGTCGAATTCCAGAACAAGAACGCTTCCGGCGACAGCGCCAACTGCTCCACCATCGTCAACGGCTTCGTTTCCGACGGCGTTGACCTCATCATGGCGAACGCCACCGGCGCGCTGACCGCCGCGGCTGCCGCCACGAGCGACATTCCCATCCTCGGCACCTCCATCACCGCTTACGGCGTCGCGCTCGACCTCGATGACTTCAACGGCACTGTCGGCGGCAACATCTCCGGCACGAGCGACCTTGCCGACCTTGAGGCGCAGGCAAACATGATCACCGAGTGGTTCCCCGATGCCACGAAGGTCGGCCTGCTGTTCTGCTCCGCCGAGCCCAACTCCCGCTACCAGATCGAAGAGGTCGCCAAGTACCTCTCCGACAAGGGCATTGAGACCCAGGAGTTCGCCTTCACTGACACGAACGACGTCGCTTCCGTGACCCAGTCCGCCGCCGACTACTCCGACGTTGTCTACGTCCCCACCGATAACACCGCCGCTTCCAACACCGAGGCCATCGCAAACGTTCTCGTTCCCGCGGGCGTGCCTGCCATCTGCGGCGAAGAGGGCATCTGCAAGGGCTGCGGCGTCGCGACCCTCTCCATCAGCTACTATGACCTCGGCGTGACCACCGGTAAGATGGCCGCCAAGATCCTGACCGGCGAGGCCGACATCTCCGAGATGCCCATCGAGTTCACCGAGGCCACCCCGAAGTACAACGCCTCTATGTGCGAGACGCTCGGCATCGAGCCTCTCGAGGGCTACACTGCCATCGAAGAGTAATCTGATCACATCCCCCCGCAGGCAGGGACGGGCTTAGCCCGTTCCTGCCTCAACAAGAGATAGGAGGAGAGAACCCATGAGTTTTCTTTCGTCGCTGATGAACGCCCTGCCCGGCGCTGCCGCACAGGGTCTCGCCTGGGGCATTATGGCCATCGGCGTTTACATCACCTTCCGCATTCTGGACGTGGCGGACCTGACCGTCGACGGCTCGCTGGCAACCGGCGGCGCTGTCTGCGTCATGCTGATCCGCGGCGGCTTCAATCCCTGGATCGCCCTGCTGTGCGCGATGCTCGCCGGTATGCTGGCAGGCCTCGTCACCGGTCTTTTCCACACGCGCTGCGGTATTCCGGCCATTCTCGCCGGTATCCTGACGCAGCTTGCGCTGTATTCGATCAATCTGCGCATCATGGACAGCAAGGCAAACCAGGCACTCAGCGTTGATAAATATCCGCTGCTGCTTTCGCAGCGCTATGTGCGCGAGCTCTCGATGAACAATCCCCTGCCGCTGCTGCTTCTCTTCACAGCCGCGGTCATCGCCATCCTGTACTGGTTCTTCGGCACGGAGAAGGGCAGCTCGCTGCGCGCGACCGGCGCAAACCCCCACATGGCGCGCGCACAGGGCATCAACACGAACTCGAATATCGTGCTTGGCCTGATGGTCTCGAACGGTCTTGTCGCCCTCTCCGGCGCGCTGCTGGCGCAGTATCAGGGCTCGAGCGACATCAACATGGGCCGCGGCGCCATCGTCATCGGCCTTGCCGCCGTCATCATCGGCGAGGTCATCTTCGGCAAGATCTTCACGAACTTCGGCCTCACGCTGCTGGCCGTTTCCATCGGCGCGATCATCTACTACATCGTGCTTCAGATCGTGCTGCAGCTCGGTCTGAACACCAACGACTTAAAGCTCATCACGGCGCTGATCGTGGCGGTCTTCCTCGCCATCCCCTACTGGAAGAGCAAGATGTTCCGCCGCAAGGTGCAGCCCCAGAGCGCAAAGAACGGAGGCAACGGCCATGCTTGAACTCAAGGAACTTTATAAGACCTTCAACCCTGGCACCATCAACGCCAAGACCGCGCTGAACGGCCTGAGTCTGACGCTGAACGACGGCGACTTCGTCACCGTCATCGGCGGCAACGGCGCGGGCAAGTCCACGATGCTCAACGCCACCGCCGGCACGTTCTTTGTCGACTCCGGCAAGGTCATCATCGACGGCTCCGACGTCACGAACCTGCCCGAGCACAAGCGCGCGGCATTCATCGGCCGCGTGTTCCAGGACCCGATGATGGGCACCGCCCCCTCGATGTGGATCGAAGAGAACCTCGCCCTCGCCGCCCGCCGCGGCCAGCGCCGCGGTCTTTCCTGGGGCGTGACGAAAGAAGAAAAGGAGCAGTACCGTGAGTTGCTCGGCGGTCTCGGCCTCGGCCTTGAGTCCCGCCTGACCACGAAGGTCTCGACGCTCTCCGGCGGCCAGCGCCAGGCGCTCACGCTGCTGATGGCAACGCTCAAGCGCCCCAAGCTGCTGCTGCTCGATGAGCACACCGCAGCCCTCGACCCGAAGACCGCTGCCAAGGTCATGGAGCTCACTGACCGCATCGTGCGCGAGGGCCAGCTCACCACGCTGATGATCACGCACAACATGCGCGATGCCATTCAGTACGGCAACCGCCTCATCATGCTGCACGACGGCCACGTCATCCTCGACATTGCGGGCGAGGAGAAGGAAAAGCTGACCGTGCCCGATCTTCTTGAGCAGTTCACGAAGGCCAGCGGCGACGAGTTCGCCAACGACCGCGCGATCCTCTCCTAACGTTTTCTCTCTCCCCTATAAAGCACAAAAAGAGCCTGAACGCTTTTGTTCAGGCTCTTTTCTTATCCCTTTTTACGCTTCCCGCAGCACGACCTCGACAATGCCGACATCGTCGGTATCGGGGTAGAAGTTCACTTGCCACGGCTCGGTAAAGCCGGGGTCGACCTCCTCCTGCACAGACCGCACCATGTCGCGGATGCCGTCACGGTCCGCGGTGAAGTACGTGAAGCGCACGGCGATGCGGCTGAGCGAGCCCTCGCGCGCCGTCAGGCGCAGAAGATCAGGCAGCGCTTCAGTGCTCGTCGCGGTGACGATGCCCGCCTGCTCCTCCGCCGTGCGGCGGTAGCCGAGGCGCACGTGCATCTCGTAATAGGCGCGCTCCTGCGTGTCGGTGTAGCTGATGTAGTCAAGAAGATACGCGCCCAGTGCCGTCTCCTCCTGCACCTCCTTACAGGCCTGCTCGGCCATGGCCGCGGCGTCTTCCTCGCTGTAAATACGCACAACGCCTTCCTCGCTGTGCTCGCCAAGGAGGAGCAGCAGCGCATTGACGAGGTCCTGATAGCTGTCGGCGCGCAGGGTGTCCGCACCCTCGTTTTCCCAGTAGACCTCGCTGTGCGGCGCGGAGACGCTGTAGGAACGCTCAAGCACGACGTTGCCGCCGCAGCCCGAGAGCGTCAGGCAGAGCGCCAGCGAAAGCGGAATGAACTTTTTGCGCACAGCGCTCCCTCCTTTTGGGCGAAATCTCCCTTTCTCAGTAGCCGAGCGGCTCGTCGACGAGCACGACCTCGGTCTCGCAGCTGCGGATGGCCTCCCACAGCACGACAAGACCGCGGCAGATGCGCTGTGGGCTCTTGCAGTCGTAGCAGCGGTCGCCGTTCACGGCGCATGGTGTCTTCACGCCGAGGCGCTGCGCGTTTTTCGGTGCAGCAATGTTGCGGGCGCGCCAGAGAGCTTCGTCGTAGGTCGGCGCGATCTTGTTGCTGCCGACGACGAACCACACCCTCTTGTGGCCATAGAGCGACGAGGACACACGGTTGCCCGTGCCGTCGATGTTGATGATCTCGCCCGTTTCGGCAAGGCCGTTGGCCGAGAGCAGATAGTTGTCACACGTCGAGGCGTTTTTGAGCACCTCGGCGGCGCTCATGCCGTCCGGCACGTTCCAATGGCTGAACATTGTGTTGTGCTTGCCGAGGCTTTCAAAAAGCCCCATCTGAGAGAGCGTCATGCTGCCGCCGAACGACACGCTCTCTCCGTCGATCTGCGCGTTCAGATAGTCCGCCGCTTCCTTCGCCGTCGCGAAGGCGGACACCTTGAACCCGCGTTCCTCGAGATTCTTCTCCACCGTCGTAAGATCCATTCCTGCGTCCTCCTTGTATCCCGATATTCTTAGAGACCCTGCGGGTCGTATTCGCCAAAGCCCTCGCCAAGCACCTCGCTCGCGTCGCAGACAATGAAAAAGGCGTCGGGGTCAAGCTCTTTAATGTAGCGCTTGATCGAAACCGCTTCCTTCTTGCGGATGGCGCAGAACAGCAGCGGACGTTCCGCGCCCGTGTAGCCGCCCTTGCCGTTCAGGAGCGTCACACCCATGTCGCGCCGCAGCATCTCCTGCATGATCTCCTCATACTTGTCGCTGATGATGTAGGCGACCTTTGCCGTGTTCTGACCGTAGACGACCAGATCGAGCACCTTCGTCGTGATATAGAGCGCGAGCGCGCCGTAGAGCGCGTTGTTGAGGCTGTGGAACACCGCGGCGTAGATCAGAATGATCGTCAGGTCGATACCAAGGCAGATGTTGCCGATCGACAAGCGCTCAACGTGCGACCGCACGATCCACGCGCCGAGCTCTGAGCCGCCCGTCGTCGTCTCCTCGCGGAACAGCAGGCCTGAGGCGATACCGAGCGTCACGCCGCCGTACAGGCACGCGAGCAGCGGGTCCATGGGCGCAAACTCGTGGATGGCCGCGACAACGTCGATCAAAATGGAGCTCAGCGTCATCGTGTAGATGGACTTGCACAAAAACGCGAAGCCGAATTTTTTAAGCCCCACGATAAAAAGCGGTACATTCAGCACGATGACCATCGTACCGATCGGCAGAATGGGTGCAAAAAAGTTAATGATCTGCGAAATACCCGTAAAGCCGCCGACCGTAAAGCCATTCGGTGCATAGAACCAATCGAACGACAAGGCATACAGCACGCAGGCAAGCGTGACAATGATATAGCTTTTCACCTGCTCGCGCAGTTTTTTATTTTTCATAAATTTTCTCCCCTCACATGTTTCTCTCAGGCTTCCGACATCAAATCAGCGAGAGCTGCTTGTCGTCGCTGTCCTCCGTCTTGAGCAGCGCGCCCGTCGCGGGAATGCTGCGGCCGCGGTAGCGGGCAAGGTCGGTGATGCCGGTCTCCTCCGGGAAGCGCACCGTGTCGAGCACGTACTTCTTTTTGAGCGTCAAAAGCGCGACGCCCTGCGTTGTGCGCGTCGTCTTCACACCAAGAAGCGCCGTGTTGACGATCAGCACGCGCGGCTCTGTCGAATAGACGGCGATCTCGCGGTCTTCTTTAAGGTGCAACAGCGCCTTGAGCGGGCTCTTGTCGCTGTAAGCGCCGGTCAGGCGGCGGCGGTTCGAGGTCGTCTTGTAGGCGGACAGCTCGACCTTCGCGGCCTTACCGTTTTCGAAGAAGAAGATCATATAGCCGCTGTAATCGCCGGGAAGCACCATGCCCATGACGCTCTCGCCCTCGTCCATGCCGAGCTTCGCGGGTAAGTAGTCACCCAGCTGGCTCGCCTTGCCGTCGGCAAAGTCGCTCGCGCGCGTCTTGTAGACCTGCGCCTTGTCGGTGAAGAACATCAGCTCGGCGGCGTTGGAGCTCTCCACGCTCATGCTGAGCGCGTCGTCCTCCTTGAACTTCTGCTCGCCGGACATGCGCAGCGACTGCGGCGTGATCTTTTTGAAGTACCCGTGCTGCGATAAAAACAGCGTCACGGGATAGTCCTCGATGGCGTCCTCCTCGCTCTCGGCGTCCTCGGCATAGTCGTAGAGGATGCCGGTGCGGCGGGGCTCGGCGTACTTTTTGCGCACATCCTCAAGCTCGCTGACGATGATCTTGCGGATGCGTGACGGGCGCGCGAGCGTATCCTCGAGGTCTTCGATCTCCGCCTCGAGCGATGCCGTCTCCTCCACGCGCTTCAGGATATACTCGCGGTTGATATTGCGCAGCTTGATCTCGGCGACGTATTCCGCCTGAATTTGATCAATGCCAAAGCCGATCATCAGGTTCGGCACGACGTCGGCTTCCTTCTCCGTCTCGCGGATGATCTTGATGGCCTTGTCGATGTCGAGCAGGATCTTTTTAAGGCCCTTTAAGAGGTGCAGCTTGTCCTGCCGCTTTTTGAGCACGAAGTACACGCGGCGCTTGACGCTCTCGGTGCGCCACGCGCACCACTCGTCTAAAAGCTCGCGCACGCCCATCACGCGCGGCATGCCTCCGATCAGGACGTTGAAGTTGCACGACGCCGTATCCTGCAGTGTCGTCGCCTTGAAGAGCTTCTGCATCAGCTTGTCGGGGTCGGCCCCGCGCTTTAGGTCGATCGTCAGCTTGAGACCGGAAAGGTCGGTCTCGTCACGCATGTCGGAAATTTCCTTGACCTTGCCCGCCTTGATAAGCTCGGCGACCTTGTCCATGATGGCCTCGGTCGTGGTGGTGTAGGGAATTTCATAAATTTCGATGAGATTTTCTTTTTTGTCGTAGCGCCAGCGGGCGCGCACCTTCACGCCGCCGCGGCCGGTGTTATAAATGTCCTCAATGGCGCGCGGGTCGTACAATACCTCGCCGCCGGTCGGGAAGTCGGGCGCGAGCAGCGTTTCGCTGATGCGCACCTCGGGATTTTTCAAAAAGGCGATCGTCGTGTCGCAGACCTCGCCCAAGTTAAAGCCGCACAGCTGGCTCGCCATGCCGACCGCGATGCCCTGGTTGGCCGAGACCAGGATATTCGGGAACGTTGTTGGCAGCAGCGCCGGCTCTTTCATCGAGTTATCGTAGTTGTCGACAAAATCAACGGTGTCAGAGTCGATGTCGCGGAAGAGCTCGGCGCAAATGGGCGCGAGCTTGGCCTCGGTGTATCGGCTGGCCGCCCACGCCATGTCGCGCGAATAGACCTTACCGAAGTTACCCTTCGAATCGACGAACGGGTGCAGCAACGCGCCGTAGCCCTTGGAAAGGCGCACCATCGTGTCGTAGATGGCGGCGTCGCCGTGGGGGTTCAGGCGCATCGTCTGGCCGACGATATTCGCACTCTTCGTGCGCGCGCCGGTAAGAAGCCCCATCTTATACATCGTGTAAAGGAGCTTTCGGTGCGAGGGCTTGAAACCGTCGATCTCCGGAATGGCGCGCGAAACGATGACGGACATCGCGTAGGGCATGTAGTTCGTTTCCAGCGTCTCGGTGATATTCTGCTCCACCACATCCGCGTGGAGGCCCATGACGTTCGGGTCCGCGCGGCGGTGGGTCTGCTTTGGTGTTTTGTCGCTTTTCTTCATTCGGATACCTCAAAATTGTTCCGGCGGCAATATGGCCGCTGGTCATACTATTTCTAATATATCCTATCACACTTTTTTATGCTCTGCAACACCGCGGAGGAAGAGAAAATTGCCGCAAAACGCCATTTTTTCGCCAAAGGCGCACAAAGCCGCCGCGGCAGCGCATATTGATAAAATCGCGGCGCAGAGTGTACAATGCAGATACCCCAACAGGTATGGAGGCCAAACGATGAAACAGTGTATAGACGCCGACAATCTGCACCGTCGGCTCAAAAAGATCATCGGTCAGGTGCAGGCCATTGACCGCATGGTGGACGAGGACGTCCCCTGCGAGGATATTCTTGCGCAGATCAACGCGGCCAAATCCGCGCTGCACGGCTGCGGCAAGGTCGTGCTTGAGGGGCACATCAAGCACTGCGTGCGTGACGGCATCGAGCATGGCGACGCGGACAAGACGATCGAGAGCTTCACGAAGGCGGTCGAGCGCTTTTCGAACATGGGCTGAGCAGGTTTTTCCCCTCTCGCGCCCATTTTCAGCAGAATTACATGAAAGAAGAGAAGCAGTTTTGTGCTGCTTCTCTCTTTTTGCACGCTTTATAACCTATACCTCCATATGTATAATAAGCCCATACCCCCTATGTTACAGAAAGGAGTCACTTCCGTGAAACCGGCAATGGAAAAGCTGGAGTATTTTTTAGAGCTGGGCGGCACAAAAAAAAGATATCACACTGCTCGTGATCTCCGGCATCGCGCTGATCGTCAGCATTTTTGATCTCGTCCCCTTGCCGTTCGACGCCTCGTGGGCCGCGATCATCCTCTGCGGCATCCCCATCATTTTAGAGGCCGTCATCGGCCTCGCCACGGCGTTCGACATCAAGGCAGACGTGCTCGTCTCGCTCGCGCTGATCGCGTCGGTCTGCATCGGCGAAGACTTCGCCGCGGGTGAGGTCGCGTTCATCATGCAACTCGGCGGTCTTCTCGAAGAGCTGACCGTCGCCCGCGCCCGCGCGGGCATCGAAAAGCTCGTCCATCTGACGCCGCAGACCGCGCGCGTCATCACCGGCGGAAAGGAAACGGCCGTCCCCGCCGAGGCCGTCAAGGTCGGCGAGGACAGCTCCATCCAGCGCATGATCCGCCTTGTCCAGTCCGCCGACGCGGGCAAGGCCAAGATCGTCGGCCTTGCCGACCGCTGGACGACGTGGATCGTTGTCATCGCGCTGACTGCCGCGGCACTGACGTGGATATTTTCCGGTGAGATCATCCGCGCGGTGACGATCCTGGTCGTCTTCTGCCCCTGCGCGCTCGTGCTGGCCACACCCACCGCCATCATGGCCGCCATCGGCAACGCGACGAAGCACGGCTTTCTCGTCCGTGAGGGCGACGCGCTCGAGCGTCTCGCCGCCGTGAAGAAGATCACTTTCGACAAGACCGGCACGTTGACCTACGGCACGCCGAGGGTCGTTCTGGTGCACAGTGCGCTACCCTCCCTCTCCGATCACGAGCTCTACCGCCTCTGCGCCGCGGCGGAGCGCTATTCTGAGCACCCGCTCGGCAAGGCCATCACCCACTGCTGCCAGCAGGAGACGGGCGAGGCGCTTGAAGAGGGCGAAAACTTCCAGATGGTGCCCGGGCGCGGCGTCTCCGCCCGCGTTGACGAAAAAGTCATCCTTGCGGGCAACGCGGAGCTTCTCGCCGAACATCACATCGCCATTCCCGAAGAGGCCGCCAAGGCGGCGGACACCCAGCTCTCGCAGGGCTGCACCGTCACCTACACCGCTGTGGACGGCGTGTTCGCAGGCTTCCTCGCCCTGTCCGACACGATTCGCGAGGAGAGTGCAAACATGATCGACCGTCTCTCCGCGCTTCAGGTCCAGCCTGTGCTGCTCACGGGCGACCATCAGAATGCCGCCGCGGCCATCGCCGCGCAGCTCCACATCGGTGAGGTACACGCAAACTGCCTGCCCGAGGACAAGCTCTCCCACATCCGCGCCTATCAGGCCGTGGGCGAAAAGGTCTGCATGATCGGCGACGGCGTAAACGACGCGCCCGCGCTCAAGGCCGCCGACGTTGGCATCGCCATGGGCGGCGTGGGCAGCGACATCGCCGTGGACGCCGCGGATATCGCGCTCGTCGATGACGAGGTCAAGGAACTGCCGCACCTCATCGCGCTCTCCAAGCGCATGATGCGCACCATCAAGCTCAATATAACATTCTCGCTCACGCTCAACTTCATCGCCATCGTGCTCGCCATCACCGGCACACTGAACCCTGTTGTCGGTGCGCTGGTCCATAACGCAGGCAGCGTGCTTGTCATCACAAACTCGGCCCTGCTGCTAAAATGGAGGCAAACCGCCCTCGCAGAGTTTCGCGTCCGCAGACGCGAAATCTGTTTGATCGTAAATTCCGACGACAGGCGCGTTGGAATTTACTCTTTGCGCGGAGCGCGTGTCGCAGCCGCGCCGCGAGCGGCAAGGCACAAAGCGCAGCGAATCCTTTTCAAAAAGAGTGGATTGCAAAATTGCAATCCACTCTTTTTGATTTTCTTTTACTTTCTGCGCCACACCGAGGGCATCAGGAGTACGAGCAGGGGCATGATCTCAAGCCTGCCGAGCAGCATGATGGCGCTCATCACGAGCTTGCTGACGCCGGAGAGGAAGCCGAAGTTACACGTCGGCCCCACCGCGCCAAGGCCGGGACCCACATTGCTGATGGCTGTGAGCGAGGCGGTGAAGGCCGCGGTAAAGTCGATCTCATCAAGCGTCAGCACCAGCGTACCGAGCAGCAGGATCGCAATATAGGTGAAGAAGAATACCGCAACGGACGAAACCGTTTCTTCCGTCACGCGATGCCCGTCGAGCGTGATGGGGCGCACCTCACGCGAGTGCATGATGCGCCGCAGATCGCGCCGCAGCGACTTGCACAGCAGCAGAACGCGCGAGGCCTTGACGCCGCCTGCCGTAGAGCCTGCGCAGCCGCCGAAGAACATCACCAGAATGAGGATACAACGGCAGAACTGCGGCCAGAGGTCAAAATCCTCCGTGCAGTAGCCGGTCGTTGAAATGAGCGTTGTTACCTGAAAGGCCGCATTCTCGATGGCCGAGCCGATGTCGCGCCCCGTGCGCACGATCAGGTCCGCCGCGATCATTGCCGACGCGCCGACCACGACCAGCGAGTAAACGCGCAGCTCCTCGCTCTTGAGCGCCTCGCGGAAGCGGCGCGTCACGCAGAGGTAGAGGAGCGTAAAGTTCACGCTTGCGGCAAACATGAAGAGAATGAGAATCCAGTTGACAAGATGCGACTGATAATACGCGATGCTCGCATCCCGGATGGAAAAGCCGCCGGTAGAAATCGTCGTCAGCGCCGTGGTGATCGCATCGAACAGCGGGAGGCCCGCAATGCGCAGCAGCAGCGCCTCGGCCACGGTGAGCGCGATATAGATGCGGTACAGGATGCGCGCCGTCTCACCCGTGCGGGGGCGGAGCTTTGTGCTGATGGGGCCGGGGGATTCCGCTTTCATCAGGTTCACGCTGCCCTCACTGAGCTTGGGCAGCAGCGCCAGCATGAGAACGAGGATGCCCATGCCGCCCATCCACTGCGTGAGCGCGCGCCAGAATTGGATGCCCCGCGGCAGCGACGCAGGCGACGGGAAGATGGACGCGCCGGTCGTCGTCAGGCCGGAGACGGTCTCGAAAATGGCGTCGATAAAGCTGCAGCTGCCGCTGAAAAAGTACGGCAGCGCGCCGAACACGCTCAGCGCGATCCAGCACAGCGCCACGCAGACAAAGCCGTCGCGCGGCTGAAGTCTTGTGTTGTCCGCGCGGATGAGCGAGAGCAGCACTCCCACGCCGCCGCAGATAAGCAGCGCATACAGGAACGCCCGCTGATCCGGCCCTCCGCCGAACACGCTCAGCAGCAGCGGCGGGATCATACAAAGCGCCTCAATGCAGAGGATAACGCCCACGATTCTGAGAATAAGATTTTGGTTCATAATGAAACTTCCTTGCCGCAAGCAGCCGGCACATCAGCCGAGAATATCGTTGAGGTCCTGCAAAAAGAGCTTTTTCGCCACCACGATCACGCGGTCGCCCGCATGGATCTGGGAATGGCCGTTCGGAATCTCCATCCGGCCGTTGTGCACGATGGCCGCAACGAGCAGGCCGTTTCGAAAATGCAGGTCGCTGAGCGGCCGGTCGAGAAAGTGCGTGGCACTCGTCGCGGTGAACTCGACGGCCTCGATCGCGCCGCCGAGGATATAGTGCAGGCTTTCCACCGCGCTGCCCTGCGAGTTGGCAAGGCCGCGGACGTAACTTGAGATCTGGCTTGCAATGATGGCCTTGGGCGAGATGACCGTGTCGAGGCCCGTGAGGTTCACGATGTCGAGATACCCCATGCGCGACATCTTCGGCACGACCTTTTTCACGCCGTAGCGCTTGGCCGTGAGCGCCATGAGGAGGTTTTCCTCATCGCGGTCCGTCACAGCGATGAACGCGTCGCAGTGGAAAATGCCCTCGGACTCAAGCAGGTCGTGATCCGTGCCGTCGCCGTGGATGACGGTGACTTTCGGCAGCTTTTCCGCGAGCATGAGACATTTGGCCTCGTCCTTTTCCACGATCGTCACGTGCGTGCCGATGTCGGTGAGCACCCAGGCAAGGTACTGTGCGATGCGGCTGCCGCCAAGGATGCTCACGCGGCGAATGGGCGCCATGGCCCTGCCCATCGAGCGCAGCACGCGCGTCGTCTCCGCGGGCGTGCCGATGACGTACACTCGGTCGCCCGTCTGCGGGACGAACGAGCCGTTCGGCACGATGACCTCTTCCCCGCGCTTGGCCGCGCACATGAGGATGCTGTTGGGATTTTCGCGGTTGTAGTCGATGAGGGACTTGCCGACAAGGCTGTCGCTCTCTTCGGTCTGAAAGCCGATGAGCTCAACAAGTCCGCGGGCAAACGTCTCCACGCTGAACGCAGACGGCACGCGCAGAATGCGCGAAATTTCCTGCGCGGCGGCATTTTCGGGGTTGATGATCATATCAAGCCCGATCTCGCGGCGCAGGATCGGTGCATCGCGGAAATACTCGGGGTTGCGTACGCGGGCGACCGTGTGCTTCGCGCCGAGCTTTTTCGCCATCAGGCAGCAGATGAGGTTGACCTCGTCGTTTTCCGAAACGGCGATGAGAAGGTCCGCCTCGCGCACGCCCGCTTCCAAAAGGACGCTGGCGCTCGCGCCGTTGCCCTCCACACACATGACGTCGAGCATGGAGTCAACGTGGTCGAGCACGGCGCTGTTGCGGTCGATGACGACCAGATCGTGGTTTTCGCCCGTCATCTGCTCGGCGATGGCGTAGCCGACCTTACCGATACCGACAATGATGATTTTCATTTCTGTGTTTCTCCTAAATTTTCTTCAGCTTCCGCCGTGTGCTGCTTACGCAGCACCATCAAAACACTGTTGAATTCCGCCCCCATGATCAGCATGACCGAGGCGAGATACAGCCACAAAAGCAATACGATCACCGCGCCGAGCGTGCCGTAAATGACGGAGTAGCGCGCGATGTTTTCAACATAATACGAGAAAAGGAACGACAATACGAGCCACATCACGAGCGAGAACACCGCGCCCGGCCAGATGCGGTTCATCCGGTGCGACTCCTGCGCAAGGCCGTACATCATCGCGATGGGGAAGAATACGATGCCGCCGATGATAACAAAGCGCAGGCTCGACCACAGGCGGATAAAGCCGTCGCTCAGCGTGATATAGGCCGACAGGTGGCTCGACACGTAGTTCAGCACCCGCCCGCCGACGACGGACAGTCCGATGGACAAAACGACCATTAAAATCAGGCTCAGCGTATAAAGCAGGAGCTTGAGCTGATAGCGCAAAAACTGCGTGGGCCGGTGCTCGCCGTAGGCCCGACGGACAGAGCCCAGAAGCGAGCTTGCCGCGCGGTAAGGAAAGTAAATGGAAAAAATCAGTGAGAACCACAAAAGCCGTGGGCTTGAATCGCGGCTGACATAGGTGAAATACTGCTCGATGATATCGAGCGCCTCCTGCGGGATGAATGCGCGAATTTCATACAGAAAGCCGCTGATATCCACGGACATGATGCCGACTAAGTTGCTCAAAAAGATCAAAAGCGGGAAAAGCGCAAACAAAAGGTAGTATGTGAGCGCCGCACTGTCGCGGCCGACATGATGATCGAAGTACCGCCTGACCATCAGGTAGATGCCTTTCAAAAAGCGGTGCCGGTCAAGATACTGCTGCAAGGGCGATGCTCACCTCCTCAAATTGTCGATTTCTCTTCAATTTATGTAGTATAGCACAGCCCAATTCGAAAGGGAAGCAGAAAAGCGTACCATGACATACTTTTTACAGAAATAAAGCCGGAAAAGGGGTTGACACGACGGGAAAATGTGCATAATATAGTACCGTTAAGTTCATACATCGTCCGGTAGGTAAGGCTACCACAAGGATACGGACTGCTGCCGCGGAGTAGTGGAGACACTATGAGAGGGTTTGAACAGGTTGCATCGAAAGCAAGGTGCCATCTAATGCAGTTTCACCGCCTCGTGATGCTAAAGCTTGAACGGTAAGGAAACTTCTCGCCAGGGGCGGGTGTTTCTTGATTGTCGCTCCCATAGCCGCGTCGCCGGACGCAGGATATGGGGGATTTTTTTATCGCAAAATTCACCTGAACACTTTGATTTGGCACTATCTTCAGAAAGGAGGAGTCGGTATGGTCGGCTTTGAAGAAATGCGCGACGAACTGCTGGAAAGAATCGAGGATTTGCTCAAGCGAAAACAATATACCGCGCTGCGCGACCTGCTTGCAGACCTGGAGCCCGCGGATATCGCCTCGCTTTTTGAAGATTTGGACGAGGACAGCATTCCCCTTTTGTTCCGGCTCCTTCCCAAAGAGCCCGCGGCGGAGGTGTTCGTCGAGCTCGATCCCGACGCGCAGGAGATGCTGATCCGCGGCTTTTCGAACACCGAGCTCAAAGAGGTCCTTGACGAGCTGTATCTGGACGATGCGGTCGACATCGTGGAGGAAATGCCCGCGAACGTCGTCAAGCGCATCTTAAAGCACGCGGACCCCGACACGCGCAAGAGCATCAATGAAATTCTCAAATACCCCGACGACAGCGCGGGCGCGCTGATGACGACGGAGTTTGTCGACTTAAAGCGCGATATGACCGTCGAGGACGCGCTCAAGCGTATCCGCCGCACCGGTACGGACAAAGAGACCATCAACGTCTGCTATGTCGTCGATCCGGCGCGCAAGCTGCAGGGTATCGTCTCGCTGCGAACGATCCTCCTCTCCGACGAGGACGACACCATCGACGAGATCATGGAGACGCACGTCATCTCTGTCTCCACGCTCGAGGATAAAGAGGACGTTGCGCAGACCTTCTCGAAGTACAACTTCATCGCCCTTCCGGTCGTCGACAAGGAAGACCGCCTCGTCGGCATCATCACGGTCGACGACGCCATCGACGTCATGGAAGAGGAGACGACCGAGGATATCGAAAAGATGGCGGCTATGCTGCCGACGGATAAGCCATACCTCAAGACGAGCGTCTGGGAGACGTACAAGTCCCGTATCCCCTGGCTGCTGCTTCTGATGGTCTCGGCCACGTTCACCGGCCAGATCATCGCCCGCTTTGAAGACGCGCTCAGCGCGTTCGCCATTCTGACGGCTTATATCCCGATGCTGATGGACACGGGCGGTAACTGCGGCTCACAGGCGAGCGTCACGGTCATCCGCGGTATCTCGCTCGACGAGATCGAATTTTCCGACCTCTTCCGCGTCATCTGGAAGGAGATCCGCGTGGCGGTCGTCTGCGGCGCCACGCTTGCCGCAGCGAATTTCGTCAAGCTCATGCTCGTCGACAAGATGATCTTCGGAAATCCCATCACCATCACGGTCGCGCTCGTCATCTGCCTGACGCTCGTGGTCACGGTGTTTGCGGCCAAGGTCGTGGGCTGCACGCTGCCGCTGCTCGCCAAGAAGATCGGCTTCGACCCCGCGGTCATGGCATCTCCGTTCATCACGACGGTCGTGGACGCCATCTCGCTGATGATCTACTTCAACTTTGCCTCGCTTCTTCTCGGAATCTGATAAAAATACGAAAAACTCTTTTCAATCGCGCATGAACTGTGTTATGATGCATGTTGTATGGCATCGTACGATAGGAAAAGGCGGCTGTGCCACGCACAGCCGCCTTCTTTTTTGGAGGTCATTCATGGAAGAAAAGCTCAGAGAATATGCAAAACTCCTCATCGAAGTCGGTCTGAATGTGCAGAAGGGCCAGACCGTCGTGATCCGCTGCCCGGTCGAGTGCGCGTATTTTGCACGCCTGTGCGCCGCCGCTGCCTATAACGTCGGCTGCCGCGAAGTCGTGATGCGCTGGTCGGATGATTTTCTTGAACGCGAGCGCTTTCTGCGCGCGGATGACTCCGTGTTCGACGTCTTTCCCGCCTGGCAGGCAGAAATGCTCAACGGCTATGCTGACGAGGGCGCAGCATTTCTCAATATCTCCGCCCGTGATCCTGAGACGCTGCTCGGCGTAGACCCCGACCGCCTGACGCGCGCGAGCCGCAGCGAGACGGCCATCCAGCCTTACGTAAGCGCCGTAATGTCCAATGCCTGCCCCTGGTGCGTCGCATCCGTCCCCATTCCGAGCTGGGCGAAGAAAGTCTTCCCCGCTCTTCCCGAGCAGGAGGCGATGGACAGGCTCTGGGACGCGATCTTCACCTCCGTCCGCATCAGCGGCAAGGGTGACGCCGTCGCGCGCTGGCATGAGCATGTGGCGCTGCTCAAAAGCCGCATCGCAAAGCTCAACGATCTGCACTTCACCTCGCTCTATTACCAGAACTCCCTCGGCACAAGTCTCAACATCAAGCTTCCCGAGACGCACGTCTGGGCCGGCGGCGACAACACCAGCCGCACAAGCTTCCCGTTCGTCGCCAATATGCCGACGGAGGAGGTCTTCACCGCCCCGCTCAGAGACGGCATCGACGGCGTCGTTTACGCGGCGCTGCCGCTCGTGCACAACGGCAACATTATCGAAAACTTCCACTTCGTCATCAAGGACGGCAGGATCGTCGAGGCGCACGCCGAAAAGGGCGAGGACATTCTGAAAGCCGCCATCGCCGAGGACGAGGGCGCGTCGTACTTCGGCGAGGTCGCGCTCGTTCCCTACGACAGCCCCATTTCAAACCAGAAGATTCTCTTCTACAACACGCTCTTCGACGAAAACGCGGCCTGCCACCTCGCCTTCGGTGAGGCGTACCCCGAGTGCGTCAAGGGCGGCGAGGCCATGAGCAAGGAAGAGCTCAAGGCCGCGGGCCTGAATGATTCCAACACGCATGTTGACTTCATGGTCGGCACCGCTGACCTTTCCATCATCGGCACGACGAAAGACGGGCGCGAGATTCCCGTGTTCGTCAACGGCAACTTTGCCCTGTAAAAAATGATACTGCGGGCGCTTGCCCGCTCACAAAGGAGAAAAACCATGTCTATGAATTTTAACCGTCTTTCCACCGATGACAAAATTCTCATCATGGAGGGCGCGCAGGTGCTCGGCGACGTCGTCGCGGGTGAAGGCACGGCGTTCTGGTACAACAGTGTTTGCCGCGGCGAGATGCAGAGCGTGCGCATCGGCAAGCGCTGCAACATTCAGGACCTCGCCCTGATCCACAACAAGGTCACCATCGGCGACGATGTGTCCGTCGGCCACTGCGCCACCGTCCACGGCGCGACCATCGGTGACCGCGTGATCGTCGGCATGGGCGCGACGGTGCTCGACGGTGCTGTCATCGGCAACGACTGCATCATCGGCGCGGGCGCTCTTGTCACGGGCAAGATGAACGCGCCGGACGGCTCGATGATCCTCGGCTCCCCGGCCAAGGTCGTGCGCGAGCTGACGGAGAAGGAAAAGGAGAGCATTCTGGCCAACGCCGCGCTCTATCTTGAAAAAAGCAAGGAATACCGCGCCCACGCCGCCAAACAGGCGTAAGGCAAGCACAGGAGGAATACCCATATGAAAATCTTAGTCATCAACGGCGCAAACATGAACATGCTCGGCCGCCGCGAGCCGGACATCTACGGCAAGGAGGACTACGCCGCCCTCTGCGCCCGCATCTATGAGCACGCACAGAGCCGCGGTGTGGCCGTGGAGTGCTTCCAGTCCAACCACGAGGGCGCGATCATCGACGCCATTCAGGAGGCCGACACGGCGTTCGACGGCATCGTCATCAACCCCGGCGCTTACACGCATTACAGCTACGCCATCCACGATGCGCTCAAGGCCGTCAGCATCCCTGCTGTCGAGGTCCACATGTCCGACATCCAGAAGCGCGAGGAGTTCCGCCACCTGTCCGTCACCGCCCCCGCCTGCATCGCCCAGATCCGCGGACACGGGTTCGAGAGCTATACTATGGCGATCGATATGCTGGCAAAGCTCAATCCTGAGGAAAAATAAGGTTCCTGCGATAGCAGGAACACAATATTTTCCGCGCACAGCGCGGAGGGATATGCCGCCTGCGGGCGGCAAGACCACACCCCCCATTTTCTTTCCCGAGAAAGAAAACGGGCGGTGTGACCGTCCAAAAGAAAGGCGTTTGATTGGCAGTCTCAGGTTTGAATAAGCCTTTTGCCTCCGGAATGGGAATGCCTGCGCGCGGCAAAGCCGCGTTTAGCATTGCTATACGATTTGCCTCTGCTTCTATTATCCGCTGCCGCTCTGCTGATCTTGTAGGAGTGCTGACTAATTTCCGTTTACCGCCAGTCTCATCAATGCGGCGAGCGCAGCAATGCCGCATTCCGCACGCAGTCTGCCGCCAGACAAACGTCACACGCGCCTCACGGTAGTAAGGCGCGGTTGAGAGACGTAGCGACTCGCAGAAGATTCATGGCGAAGCCATGTACACCGCACCCGATTGCGCAGCGTGTGCAGCTCTTCAAGCCTCAGGCCGGCAATATCGGGGGTCGAGGGGCCCTCCCCTCGCGTTCTCTTGGGGGTTCAAGGGGGCCATTCTCTCACGTGAGAGAATGGCCCCCTTACTGCGCACTCTCGCACGCTGCGGGAGGACCAAAGACGCAGCCCCTTCGGGCTGCCCCCCTTCCGCACCCGCCGGGTGCCCAAAACCGCGCTCGCGCGCTTATGTTGCAAGCGCGGAACCACGTTCCGCTTTAAAAAGCGGCAGGAACGCGCTGCATTCCCACCCCTCCTCCCAGCGGCGCAGGACACTTTCTCCGTCATTTACCTCGAAGGTAAAAACGACCGCATCCTCCGTCTGCGCGCTTACGCGGTAGGTAAGCGTCACCGCCGTCATCTGCCATGGGGCGGAGCGCACCATCGCCGCGCGGCAGGTCTTTGCGGCATCTGGCAGCAATTTCTGCTCGCAGCGGGCAAAATAGGCATCAGCGAGTGCGCGGTAATAGCGGTCGAAGCGCTTCTCGCGCCGGCTCTTCCCTTTTGTCTGCGGCAGCGTCAAGCGGGCGGTCAGGACGGTGATGTCCTCCCACTGCCAGCTTTTTTCCTGGGCAAAATTTTCTCCCAGCGTCAAGCGCGGATGCTCCTTCATGCGCTTCCTCCCCGTTTTTTCATTTGGGGCAGTCTATGCCGCCGCGGCCAAAGCGGTGCGGCGCGAGAAAATGCGGGCGCGGCACTTTACTAATTTCGCACTCTCTGCTAAACTATATGGGATATTTACAGAAAGGAAGGCGACGGACATGGACAGCTACGAAGCTCTCGCCGCGGCCTATGACGAGCTGACCGAGGATGTGGAATACGAAAAGCGCGCGGACTTTGTCGAAAAGCTCTTTCTGCGCGCAAAGCGCCCTGTCAGGTCACTGCTCGACCTCGCCTGCGGCACGGGCACGATGACGGAGCTCTTCGCCCGCCGCGGCTACACGGTCACTGGCGTCGACTACTCGCCCGAAATGCTCGCGCAGGCGCAGCAGAAGCTCGCCACGCTCGATCCCCCGCCGCTGCTTTTGTGCCAGTCGATGCCGCAACTCGAGTTGTTGGAAAAGGTCGACGCCGCTATTTGCTGCCTGGACAGCATCAACTATCTGACGCGTCCGCGCGACGTGCAGCGCACGTTTGCCCGCCTGCATGACGCCATCACCCCCGGCGGGTCGCTCGTGTTCGACGTGCACGCCGTCTCAAAAATGGAAAAACTCGACGGCGAGGTGCTGCTCGATGAGCGTGAGGACGTGTTCTGCCTCTGGCGCACGCGCTACCGAAAAAACGTCAAAATGCTCGACTACGAGGTCGACCTCTTCCGCCTCCAGCCGGACGGCGCGTGGGAGCGCGATTTTGAAGAACACCACCAACGCGCCTACACAGTCGAAGAACTGACCGCGTGGCTCGAAGAGGCCGCTTTCTCGGCCATCCGCACGCATGGCGAGCTCAAGCTGCGCCGCGCGAACGAGCGCGACGGCCGCATTTACTTCAGTTGTATCAGAAAGTGAGGAACCATATATGGAAGCACAGAAGGACTGTCTGGTCCGCGCCATCTCGAAAGATGGCTTTGTCAACGCTGTCGCGGTCTACACGCGCGGTCTGACCGAGCGCGCCCGCCAGATCCACCACACCTCTCCCGTCGCCACGGCGGCGCTTGGCCGCGCGCTCGCGGCCTGTTCGATGATGGGCAATGCCCTCAAGGATAACGGCGCGAGCGTCACGATGCAGATCAAGGGCGACGGCCCGCTCGGCACCATCCTGACCGTTTCGGACTCTGAGGGCAATGTGCGCGGCTACGTGCAGAACCCCGCCGTCGACCTCGCCCTGCGCGAGGATGGCAAGCTGGACGTCGGCACCGCCGTCGGCCACAGCGGCACGCTGACGGTCATCAAGGACCTCAACATGCGCGAGCCCTATGTCGGCACGGTCGACTTGCTCGGCGGCGAGATCGCCGAGGACGTGGCCGCCTACTATGTCGAATCCGAGCAGGTGCCGTCGGCCTGCGGCCTGGGCGTGCTCATCGACCGCGACCGCAGCGTGCTCACCGCGGGCGGCTATCTCATCCAGCTCCTCCCCGGCGCGGGTGAGGACGTCATCACCAAGGTCGAGGGCGGCATCTACGCAGCTCCCAGCGTGACGAATCTCTTAAAGGAGAATCCTGATCCTGCGGTGCTACTCAAAACGGTGCTGTCTGATTTTGACATGGAGATCCTCTCCGTCGATCCGATCGAATACCGCTGCTACTGCTCGCGCGAGCGCACGGAGCGCGCGCTGCTGTCGCTGGGGTCAAAGGAGCTTGAAAAGATCGTGGACGAGCAGGGCTCTGCTGAGCTCACCTGCCAGTTCTGTGACAGGGTGCAGAACTTTACCAAAGAGGATCTGACCGCCATGATCGCCGATCTGAAAAAGCAGGGAAAGTAATGCATTTCCCTTTTCAAAATATTTTTTGAAAAAATCAAAAAATAAGGTTGACACGGCAGGGGTTATTCTGTATAATAACCCTTGTCGTTCGCCGAAGCGATTATTTCGAGTGGGGAGCATAGCTCAGCTGGGAGAGCATCTGCCTTACAAGCAGAGGGTCACAGGTTCGAGCCCTGTTGTTCCCACCATAAATTCGGCCAGGTAGTTCAGCTGGTTAGAACGCCGGCCTGTCACGCCGGAGGTCGAGGGTTCGAACCCCTTCCTGGTCGCCATTCATCAGGCTGCAATAGCGGCTTGATATGCCTCGGTAGCTCAGTTGGTAGAGCAGCGGACTGAAAATCCGCGTGTCGCCAGTTCGATTCTGGCCTGAGGCACCATTTGCGGGCGTAGCTCATCTGGTAGAGCGCCACCTTGCCAAGGTGGAGGTAGCGAGTTCGAGCCTCGTCGCCCGCTCCAAATGAAAAAGGAGCAAAGCATTTGCTCCTTTTCCCATACGGTGACATAGCCAAGTGGTAAGGCAAGGGTCTGCAAAACCCTCATTCCCCAGTTCAAATCTGGGTGTCACCTCCAGAAGTTAGGATTTCAAGCAGAAATGTTTGGAATCCTAACTTTTTGTCTTGATTTGGTTGCATTTTCAAGTTTTTTGAATCTTGGTTTTTCTCTGAAAATCGCCCGAAATACCCGTTTAGGGGAAAGGGTCTGCATTTTTTGCTCTGTTTTCCCTTTGATTTTCCCTTTACAGCAAATCGATCAAGGCCTGTGCCGCTTGGCACAGGCCTTGTTTGTTTTCTTCAGAATACCGCCGTCAGCAGCACATAATAGCCGCAAGCGATGAGGACGGTGAGCAGAAACAGCGGCAGGAGCTTTTTGACCGTGGCGAAGAATGTGACGCCGAAATAGTCCGAGATGATCGCCGTGCAGATGTGCGTGGGGCTCAGCTGACTCGAGGCGAAGCTGACGCTCATCAGCAGCGCCAGCAAAAACGCGCCGCCGTTCGGGATCATGGTGTAGGCCAGCGGGATAAAGGCCGCGGCCGCGGCGCTCGATCCCGCGACCAGCGTGCCGAACGCGTACAGGATCACGAGCACCAGAAACGCCGGAATGGGCAGATGCTCGAAATACGTCGGCAGCACATCGATCACGCCGCCGAGGATCAAAAGATCCTTGAAGACATACGTCATCGTAATACCGAGCAGCGACTTCAGGTCAAAGCCCTTGATGAGCGCATCGCGCACCTCCTGCGCGGAGAATTTTTCGACCAGCGCGTTGACAGCCGCGACGACGGCTACAACTGCCCACGTCGGCAGCGAAAACACGATGATCACCGCGATTGCCAGCAGCAGCGACCACAGGCTCCGCAAGAGCAGACGTACGCATTCTTTCTTACTGCGTCCCGTCTCGCCGACTGTGCGCGGCACGCGGCGCAGATAGACAAGATAAATCGTCAGAAGCGTCAGCAGCGCCATCGGGAGCATCCATACGAAAAAGGATGAAATGGAAATGCCGCTGATGCTGCACGCCACGATAACGCCCGTGAACGTCGGCACCATAGCCTCGGGAATGTGGCGGAGGTACGTGGCGACCGCCGCCTTTTCATCGTTTTTGAGGTGGTCGCCCGCCATCGTGTCCACCATGCCGCCGCAGATCGTCACGGTGGCGGGGCCCTGCATCAGGCCGATGAACATGCAGGCAAGCGACGTGTTGAGCCTCGGGTCGCGCATTAGTCCATTCATCGCCCGCTGTGCATCCTCGAACCGATGGCGCAGGTCAAGCTCGTAGACAAGTACCGAGATCACGTACATCGCAAGGTTCACTGACCAGACATCCCAGCCCGTGATTGTGTGCAGCGCCGTCTGCCCCGCCGTGGCGATCGGCAGACGGAACATTACGATCATCAGGAGTGAACCAAAAATCATCGCAAGATAAAGGGGCAGGCGTTTGTTGAGCAGGGCGAGGATCACCACAAAGATGATCAGAACTTTGATAAGTGCCATGGTGCTGACTTCCTCTCTCCATTTCTCGCGCAAAGCAAGAAAAAGGCCGGGCGGCCACTTTTAGGGTACCGTCCGGCCAAAATGCTATTACGTAGTGCCTTAGTGCTTCTCTCAGGCCTTCTGCTCTCTCGGCAGCAGGTGGATAGCGTGCTTCGGGCAGTTGGGCGCGCAGATGGTGCAGCCCCAGCACTTATCCACATCGTAGTGCACCTTGCGGTTGTCGTCCTTGTAGAACGCACCGAAGTTGCAAATCTTCGTGCACTTGCCGCAGTTGACGCACTCGTCCTCGTGCCAGTCGATCTTCCAGTTGGATTCGGGATAGATCAGGCGGGAGCCGGCCTTATAGGCCATCTGCATCGGGAAGCAGCACAGACCGTCGCAGTTGCAGATGAAGCCGTCCTCGCCGTTCTGCATGAGTCCGCTGGCGTTGAACTCGCGCACCTTCTTTTTCATGTCCTCAGGGCTGATGGGCTCGCCCATGCCGCGGTCGACCGCGCTGTTCGGCCCGTCGTTCATGTTGACGCACACATTGAGCTTGCGGTCGTGGAAATACTTCTGGCTCTTGCAGTTGCAGGGCACAAGATGGATGCTGCCGTGATGCCCGTCGATGATCTTATCGAACTCCTCGAGCGTCAGATACGTCTGGTTGTGGACATAGACGCCCTCACCGGCGACCTTGGCCTTCACTTGCGGCAGATAGATCGACTGATAAATCTCTGTCTGCCAGTCGTAGAGCGCCTCGATGAGCTCTCTCGGCAGACAGCCGAACTCATAGTACTCAAACTGCGCATAGTAGGAATAGCGGCTGTAGAAGTCGCTGATCTTCCAGGTCGGCTCGTCCGCATCCGTGACCTTGTTGAGTACGTTGCGGGAGTACATGCGGTTGATAAGCACGTAGGGCGACGCGGCCAGGCGGTTCTTCTCCATGAGCTTACGCAGCTCCTTTTCCGTCATGGGCTCCTTGCCCATCAGAAGAATGACCTGCCATTCCTCCTCGTGCACCATCAGGTCGGCCACTTCGTCGAACTGCTCGGGCACTCCAAAAAGCTCGTGCGCTTTCTTGCGATCTTCGTCGCTCAGCTTGCTGGTCAGTAAAGACATATTGCTATCTCCTCTTTTTATTGCTTGCCTGATTTCTTATTATATCTGCATTGCCTTTTCGGGGGCGCTATCCTCCGCCCTCCACAGCAATGATACAACGATGCTATGAAGCATTCTTATTTTATCATAATGCTTCGCCGACGAATTATCGTTGAATCCGCGGCGCATCGCCGCCCGCTTCGCCATGCGGGCCGCCCAACGGATTCAACGCTTTTTTCAACGGTAGCTTAGTATAATCTTTTCATGCCAAACGGTCAATCGTTTCTGCGTTATGCACAAAAGTGGCATGAACCGGCAAGCGGCTGTTTCTTTCGCAAAAAAGCGGCTTTTCAGTTTCCGCTTGCCGAAAAAATGTGTAAACTCTTCCGTTTTTGCCACAAAACGTGCTAAAAGCGGCTTGTCATTCCCCCAGCGTTGGCGTATGATGAAAAGGTAGGCTGATTCCCTCGCGGAATCTGTCTTTCTCGTATTTGCTTTTTTTACTCTCCCATTCCGTTTCAAGGAGGTTCCCGCACAGTGGACGTTTTAATCACCCAAAAGAAAATGACCGACTCCGAAGCCTTTGTCAAGGCCCGCGGCGGCGGCAACCTGATCGGCAAGGCCATGTACGGCGGCGGCAAGATCACGATGAAGCAGCTCTACTTGCAGAGCTTTGAAGTCGTGTTCGACGCCTATTTCAAGCCCGGCCTTGTGGAGCGCTTTTTCACCCGCAAGGGCCAGATGGGCGGCAACTCGCAGAAGATCTGCATGATCGTCGAGGGCACGCGCTGCACGGCGAGCTATCACGAGCAGCCGCTCCCGCTTTACGAAGCCGACCTCGATCCCGACATGTGCCAGGATTCCACCTTCGACAAAGAGAAGATCATCGCCCAGGCCAAGCGCGTCGCCATGCGCATCATGCGCCGCCATTCGGGTCACATCATCACCTCGATGGAGGTCGCGTCCTACCGCCCCTTCTACCGCCCGTACTACGTCGCGTTCTACGGCGAGATGGAGATGGGCAAAAAGGTGCGCTACATCGCCATCGAGGCCGACGGCTACAAGACCGACAGCTCCCTGTAAGAGAGCGAGCCCCACATTTCAAGAGGTACGATCCGATATGAACACTGTTACGCTTGGCGGCACCGCCACCATCAACGACCTTGTCAGCGTCGCGCGCTTTGGCGCAAAGGTTGCATTTTCCAAAGAATATGAAGAGCGCGTCAACCACTGCCGCGCCCATGTCGACCGCTTCAGCCACGAGGGCAAGGCCATCTATGGTCTGACCACGGGCCTTGGCGACAACTGGAAGAAGTTCATCCCCGAAAAGGACCGCGAAACGATCCAGCGCAACAACATCTACGCCCATACCTGCGCCGTCGGCGAGCCCATCGCCGAGGAGTGCACGCGCGCAATGATGTTTGTCATGCTCTGCCACTTCGGCTCCGGCCATACGGGCATCCGTTTTGAAACGCTCGCGCTGATCCGCGACATGCTCAACGCGGGCATCAGCCCCATCGTCCCCGGTCATGGCTCCGTCGGCTATCTGACGCTCGAGGGCCACATCGGCATGGTGATGATCGGCGAGGGCAGGGCCACCTATCAGGGCGAAACGCTTGACGGCGCAGAGGTGCTCAAGCGCGCGGGCCTCAAGCCCGTCGTGCTTTCTTCCAAAGAAGGCCTTATCCTGCTCTCCGGCACCACGTCCGTCACCGCGTTCGCGTCGCTTGCGATCTATGACGCGCAGACGCTCAGCCTGACGGCAGACATTGCGGGCTCTTTCACGCTCGAGGTGCTCAAGGGTACACTGATGGCTATGGACGAGCGCCTGATGGCCGTGCGTCCGCACCCCGACCAGATCAACACCGCGGCCAACATCCGCGCCATTTTGAAGGACAGCCCCATGCTTGAGCGCTACCGCGGCCACCGCGTGCAGGACGCGCTGTCCATCCGCTGCATGCCGCAGCTCCACGGCCCGGTCAAAAAGGCCGTCAAGGACGCACAGACGACTCTCGCCATCGAGCTCAACTCGTCCGTCGACAACCCGCTCATCTTCGATGAGGAGGACGGCGGTGCGGTCGCGCTGATGGGCTGCAATGCCGACGGCACCTATGCTGGTATGGCGTCCGACAACCTCTGCATCGCGATCACAGATCTGTGCAAAATGAGCAACAGCCGCATCGACCGCCTGCTCAACAGCTTGGTGAGCGAGCTGCCGGCGTTCCTCAACAAGAACGCCGACTTCAACAATGGCCTTATGATGATCCAGTACGCCTCCGCGGGCCTTCAGGGTGAACTGCGCATCCTTGCGCACCCTGCCGTGGTCGACAACCTGACCACCTGCGCCAACCAGGAGGACTACGTCAACATGGGCTACAACGCCGCCAAGAAGGCCTACGACTCGATGCACCTCGCCAAGTATATCCTCGCCGCCGAGCTCATCTGCGACGGTCAGGCGCTCGACTGCTACGAGGACAAGCGCTGCGCCAAGGGCACGCAGGCCATCTACGATCTGCTCCGCACCAAAGTCCCCGAGATGGACAACGACATGCCCCTCACGCCGTATCTCGAGGCCGTCGCCCAGCAGATCATCGACCGCGCGTATATCCGCACCGTGGAAGCAAGCGTCGGCGAGTTGAAGTTCTAAAGGAGAATGCCATGAGCGAGCACGAACACGTCCATGAGCACGGCCACGAGCACCCCCATGTGCACGGGCATGTCCATGACCCCGAGCAGACGAAAAAGATCAGCAACCGCCTTGCGCGCGCCATCGGGCACCTCGAATCCATCAAAAAGATGGTGGAGGACGACCGCGACTGCTCCGAGGTGCTGATCCAGCTCGCCGCGGTGGAGTCCGCCATCCGCTCGACCAGCCGCCAGATTTTGCGCAACCACATGGATACCTGCGTCACCGCCGCCATCCAGCAAAATGACGAGGAGACGCTCTCCGAACTTTACCGCGCGATCGACGAGCTTCTAAAATGACAAGTGAAAAAACGTCCGGCTGAATATCAGCCGGACGTTTTTTATTGGAATGTTCTTCCTTTTGCATAGCGGGCAAAAATGCGCGCAAACTAAGCGCGGCAAACGCCAAAACAACTTTTTCAGGAGGACAAATCCATGACCGATCATACCAATAACGGCTGCTCCTGCACGCCCAACACCTCTATTCGCTGCGCCGTGACCAACTGCGCCAACCACTGCAAGGACGCCCAGTACTGCGGTCTGAACGCCATCCAGGTCGGCACGCACGAGGCCAACCCCACCATGGACCAGTGCACCGACTGCCAGAGCTTCAAGAAGCAGTAATTTTTGCAGCCGCCCCTTAAGGCGGCCGCTACATAGCATCAAAAAGGCGGTGACAGCATGACGGAAAAGGGCAAATACCGCGTCTGTGGCGCGCTCGCAGGCACGGTGAACGGCTTATTCGGCGGAGGCGGCGGCATCCCGCTCGCGTTTTTGCTGCGCTCGTGGGCAAAGCTCTCCGACAAGACGGCGCTTGCGACCTGCGTGGCTGTCATCTTCCCGTTTTGCCTTGTGTCGGTGCTCGTGTACGCCCTCCGCGGCGCGCTGCCGCTCGGAGAGGCGCTCCCCTACCTTGTCGGCGGGCTTGCAGGCGGATGGATCGGCGGCAGGCTCTTCAAGGACGTGCCGAACACATGGCTCAAGCGCATTTTCGCGCTGTTTCTGCTCTATGGCGCGGTGAGGTACCTTCTGTGACGGACTGGCTCTTTCCCGCGCTCTGCGGGCTTTTGACGGGAATCCTCTCGTCCTGGGGCGTCGGCGGCGGGACACTGCTTCTTTTATGCATGACGCTCTTTTTCGGCGTGGAGCAGCGCACAGCGCAGGCCATCAACCTGCTCTATTTTCTGCCAACCGCGGGCATCTCGCTCTTCGCGCATCGCAAAAACGGATATCTCAACAAAGCCGTCCTGCGCGCGGCCATCCCGACCGGCACGCTCTGTGCGCTCGCCGCCGCGTTTTTGACGACAATGGTCGACAGCAGCGTCTTCCGCAAGCCGTTCGGGCTGTTCCTGCTCTACGCGGGGCTGTCGATCCTCTTTGAAAAGAAGAAAAACAGCAAAAAAGAAACGCCGTGACTTTCGTCATGGCGTTTTCGATTCTATTCAGATGCGCAGCGCCGTTTCCAGCGCGATATAGAGCTTGCCGAGGTCGTGGTTCGCGCCGCGAAGATTGGCGACATCGTAGCCGCTCTCCTCCAGCACGTCCCCCGCCTCGAGGAAGTTATAGAGCGATAAGCCGTAAAAACTGCACACCGCCTGCACACCGGCGAGCTCCATCTCCACGGCGAGACAGCCCTCGCTTCTTCGCTGCGCGACGAGGCCCGCGGTCTCGCGGATCATGGCGTCCGTCGTCCAAACCAGCCCCGTCACGTGTGGGACGCCCAGCTCGGTAAAGATGTCCGAGAGCTTCTGCGCATTCTCGACCGTGATGTAGTCAGACGGCGCGGCGAAATAATACGAGCAGCCCTCGCCGCGGTAACTCTACGTCGGGACGATGAATTTGCCCCTCGTCGCCTCCCGATTCAGGCTCCCGCAGGAACCGAACATCACGAACTTCGACGCACCGACGATCCAGCTCGCCTCATAGCACTCCGACGCGGCAATCGCCGAGCCGATGCCCGAGAGGTAAAACGCGACGTCCGTTCCCTTGTAATTCATGCGGTAAATGGGAATGTTCCCGTTGCACGCGCCGATGAGGCCGATCTTTTCGCAGGGAAAGGCTTCCAGCAAATGCTGATAGATCTTTTGCGAAAACAGGATCAGGCACGTTTCGACAAGGTGCTTCTGCTCGCCATAAAAGTCCCGCAGGCTGATGACGGGTTCAGTCTTATCGTCAAAGCAGTCGGTGATCATATGCTTCAGCGCTGGTCCGTCAGTTTTTCGAGCGCGTCTTTTGCGGCCATCTGCTCGGCTTCCTTCTTGCTGCGGCCCGCGCCCTTGCCCACAGCGCCGCCGTTGAGCAGCACTTCAAAATAGAACGTCTTGTCATGGTCGGGGCCGCTCTCACCAAACAGGCGGTAGGAAAGCGTCTGGTTCGGCGTGCGCTGCACGAATTCCTGCAAAATGGTCTTGTAGTCGCGGCGCTTTTCCTCGGCGACCTCCTCGCGCTCGGTGTCGAGCAATACGCGGTGGATGAGCGCGCTGGCCGCGCTGATGCCGCCGTCAAGATACACCGCGGCAAACACCGCCTCGGTCGCGTCGGCCAGGATAGACGGACGCGTGCGGCCGCCGCAGCTCTCCTCGCCGTTGCCGAGCTTTAAGTATTTTCCGAGCTCCAGGCGCTGCGCGACCTCGTGCAGGCTGTCCTCGCACACGAGCAGCGCGCGGATGCGCGTCAGCTCCCCCTCCGGCGCGGTAGGATGCTTGGCAAACAGATACTCCGCCGTCACAAAGCCGAGCACGCTGTCACCCAGGAATTCCAGGCGCTCGTTGCTGAAAAAGTTTGCGCCGCGGTGCTCGTTGGCATACGAGCTGTGGCGCAGCGCCTCTTCGAGCAGCGCCGGATTTTTGAAATGATATTGCAGCTTTTCTTCCAAGGCCTGCATGGTGTTTCCTCCTGATAAAAGGACGCCCCGCGCAAAGCGGGGCGGCTTTTTTCTTCTTAACCGAGCTTCGTGCTCAGGTAGCGCACGCAGTCGCCCACCGTCTTGAGCGAGGTGAGCTCCTCCTCGGGGATCTCATCGAGCTCAAACTCTTCCTCCATGGCCATCACCAGTTCGACAAGATCCACGGAGTCGGCGCCAAGATCTTCCTCAAAAGAGCTGTCCATCGTGACCTCATCGGGGTCGAGCGCGAACTGCTCCACGATCAGCTTCTGCATCGTTTTGAAAATTTCTTCGGGGCTCATAAGTCTTATACTTCCTCTCACGGTTTTGGTTCTTCCAAATGATACGGCAAAGGCACTGTACTGTCAATACCCATTTTGCCGCTTTTTGGCATTCGCGTTATTCTGCCTTCTGTTCAATACGCATCTTGTCGATATTTTGCGCGATGTCGTCGATGATACCGCTGCGCGCGACCTCCATCGCCTGACGGACCGCATTGCAGATGCCGACCTCACTCGCGCTGCCGTGCGCCTTGACGACCGGCTTCGAGATGCCGAGCAGCGCCGTACCGCCGACCTCGTTCGCGTCGAGCATTTTCTTGAAATCGCCGAGCTGTCCCTTGAGCAGCAGCGCCGCCAGCTTCGTGCCGGTGCTGTGCATCAGCATTTCCTTCAATTTGATGGAAAGAAGCTTGCCCGTGCCCTCGATGCTCTTGAGCATGATGTTGCCGCTGTAGCCGTCGGCGACGATGACGTCGCACTCGCCGAGCATCGCTTCCTTGGCCTCAATATTGCCGGTGAAGTTGAGATGCCCCGCCTCGCCCGCTTCCTTGAGCTTCTGATACGTTTCGCGGCGCAGCGTGTCGCCCTTGCTCTCCTCCGCGCCGATGTTCAAAAGGCCGATGCGCGGATTTTTGACGCCGAGCACTTTCTGCGCGTAGTAGCTGCCAAGATACGCAAATTGCAGCAGGTATTCGACCGTGCACTCGGCGTTCGCGCCGCAGTCGATGAGCACCGCCTTGCCCTTGGCCGTCGGGATGGTCGGCGCGAGCGCCGCGCGGCGCAGACCGCGGATGCGCTTGACAACGAGCGTCGCGCCCGCAAGGAGCGCGCCCGTGCTGCCCGCGCTGACAAAGCCGTCCGCGTCGCCGGCATGGAGCATATTGAGCCCCACGGTGAGGGACGAATCCTTCTTGTGCTTAAAGGCCGTCGCCGGATCGTCGCAGATCTCGACCACCTCGGTCGCGTTGGCGATCTCCATGCCCTTGGGGAGCTCCTTGCAGCCGCACTGCTGCAGGGCCTTCAAGATCTCTTCCGTTTTTCCGGTCAGGACGATGTCCACGCCGTACTTCTCCTGCGCCATCAGCGCGCCCTTGACGGGCGCGAGCGGGGCAAAATCGCCGCCCATGGCGTCGACGATGATCTTCACGGGGTCACTCTCCTTTCCTGTCACTCAGCACGTCCTCGCGCATCGCGTCGATCTTTTCAAGCGAGCGCGCGGCAAGCTGCGCATTTTTCACGCGCTTGCCGCCCTTGATGCGGTAGCCCAGCGGCGGCATGATACCAAAGTTCACGTTCATCGGCTGAAAGTCCGAGACCGTCGTATCGCTGATGTAAAGCCCCAGCGCCCCGATGGCCGTCTCGCGTGGGAAATCGACGGGCGGTTTGCCTTCGAGTCTTCTTGCCATCTCGATGCCCGCCAGAAAGCCCGAAGCCGCGGACTCGATATAGCCCTCCACGCCGGTCATCTGCCCAGCAAAGGCGATGCGGTCATCCGCGATCAGGCGATAGTAGCGGTCCAGCATCCCCGGCGAGCGGAGATAGGTGTTGCGGTGCATCACGCCGTAGCGCACAAACTCCGCATCATGCAGCGCGGGGATCATCGAAAACACGCGCTTCTGCTCGGGAAAGCGCAGATGCGTCTGGAAGCCGACAAGGTTATAGACGCTGCCCTGCGCGTTGTCGCGCCGCAGCTGGACGACGGCATAGGGTTCTTTCCCCGTCTTCGGATCTCGCAGACCGCGCGGCTTGAGGGGGCCGTAGCAGAGCGTATCGTGTCCGCGGCGCGCCATGACCTCGACGGGCATGCAGCCCTCGAAGACGTTTTTATCCTCAAAGCCGTGTACGCTCGCTTCCTCGGCGGTCGTAAGCGCCTGCCAGAAGGCATCGTACTCCTCCTCCGTCATCGGGCAGTTGATGTAGTCCGCCGTCCCCTTGTCGTAGCGCGAGGCGAAAAACGCCGAATCCATGTCGACGCTCTCAAACGTCACGAGCGGCGCGGCGGCATCGAAAAAGTTCAGCGTGTGCCCGTCGCCGATCCTTTCGGCGATGGCGGCGGCGAGCGCGTCGCTCGTCAAGGGGCCCGAGGCGATGATGACGTTCCCCTCGGGGATGGCCGTCACCTCGCCGGGGACAACCGTGATATTGGGATGCGAACGGATCTTCTCTGTCACGAGCTTTGAAAAGCCGCAGCGGTCGACCGCCAGCGCGCCGCCCGCCTCCACGCGCGTCGCGTCCGCGCAGGCAAGGATCAGCGAATCGAGGCGGCGCAGCTCCTCTTTGAGAAGGCCGACCGCGTTTTCGATCTGGTCCGAGCGCAGCGAATTCGAGCAGCAAAGCTCGGCAAAATCCGCCGTGTGGTGCGCGGGGGTGGTCTTTTCGGGTTTCATTTCATGCAGCGTCACGGCGATGCCGCGCTGCGCGAGCTGCCAGGCAGCCTCGCAGCCGGCAAGGCCGGCGCCGATCACAGTTACTTGCATCAGTTTTCTTCTTTCTCCGCGGTCTTTTTGGCCGCGGACTTGGCGGTCGTCTTCTTAGCGGCCGCCTTTTTCGTGGTCGCGGTCTTCTTTGCCGCCGTCTTTTTTGCGGGCTTTTCTGCACCATCCTCGGCTACGGCCTTCTTTGTCGTTTTCTTCGCTGCGGCGGTCTTCGTCGCGGTCTTCTTGGTGCTCGCCGCTTTTGTGCTCGTTTTCTTTGCGGTGGTGCTCTTCTTAGCCGTCGTCTTCCTGGCGGCGGTCTTCTTTGCCGCGGTCTCCGCCGCATCGGCGGCTTCGGCGCTCTCCGCGCCCTCTTCCGCGGTCTCGGTGGTCTTCTTTTTCACATAGCCGCGCTGGTCTTCCGGCACAAAGCGCGAACACGCGGGGTTGATGCAGTACGGGCGCTTAAAGCCCTTGCCCGCCTTTTTGAACATCGTCTGGCCGCACTCGGGGCAGTCGTCCTTCGTCGGCACATCCCAAGTCATGAAGTCGCACTTCTTCTCGGGATCGCTGCTGGTGGAGAATTCGCAGGCATAGTACGTGTACTGCTTGTTCGTCTTCTTGCTCACGCCGGTGCGCTTCATCATGCGCCCGCCGCACTTGGGGCAGCGGCCCGGCATTTCGACGACAAGGGGCTTGGTGAACGTGCACTCAGGGTAGCCCGGGCAGGCTAGGAAGCGGCCAAAACGCCCGCTCTTGATGACCATGTTGCGGCCGCAGACGTCGCACTTCTCCTCGCTGACCTCATCGGGGACCTTGAGTCTCACACCCTCAAGCGCCTTCTCGGCGTTTTCAAGGTCGCGCTCAAAGCCGCCGTAAAAGTCGCGGATGACGTCCTTCCACGCGGTCTTGCCCTCTTCGACGGTATCGAGCTTTTCCTCCATGCGGGCGGTGAACTTCATGTCCACGATGTCGGGGAAGCGCTCTTCCATCAGGCCCGTCACCACCTCGCCGAGCGGCGTGGGGCGCAGGTATTTTCCGTCCTTGATGACGTATTCGCGGTCTAAGATCGTCGAGACCGTCGGCGCGTAGGTCGACGGGCGGCCGATGCCGTTCTGCTCCATCGCGCGGATGAGCGTCGCGTCCGTGTAGCGCGCGGGCGGCTGAGTGAAGTGCTGGAGCGGCGTGTAGGCCTCGAGCGTCAAGCCCTGCCCCTCGACGAGCGGCGGCAGCGTGCCCTCCTTTTCCTCCTTGCTGTCGTCGTCGCGGGATTCCTCGTAAACGGCGGTGTAGCCGGAGAATTTCAAGTTGCTGGCACTCGCGTGGAACTCGTGTCCGCCCGCCATGATCTGCGCGCTCACACTGTCGTACACAGCGTTCGCCATCTGGGAGGCCAAAAAGCGGCTCCAGATCAGGCGGTACAGGCGGTACTGCTCACCCGTCAGGTCGCCCTTGATCTGCTCGGGCGTCAGGTTGACGTTCGAGGGGCGAATGGCCTCGTGCGCGTCCTGCGCGCCGGCCTTGGCCTTGTAGTGGCGGGCGGTCTTGGGATAGTAGCTCTGCCCGTAGCGCCCCAAAATAAATGTCTTCGCTGCGGCGATGGCCTCTTCGGAGATGCGCAGCGAGTCGGTACGCATGTAGGTGATGAGACCCACCGTGCCCTCGCCCGTGATGTCCACGCCCTCATAGAGCTGCTGGGCGATGGCCATGGTGCGGCGCGGCGTCATGTTGAGCTTGCGCGAGGCCTCCTGCTGTAAGGTGGAAGTGGTGAACGGCAGCGACGGGGAGCGCTGCTTATCCGTGCGCTTGATGTTCGTCACAGTAAAGGACTTGTCGCCGATGTCGGCAATGATGCCGTCCACCTGCTCGCCGGAGGTCGGCTCGACCTTTTTACCGTCCTTTCCGTAGTAGTGTGCTTCAAAGGTCTTGTGCGTCGCCTCATCGGTGAGGTCGGCGTCGAGCGTCCAGTATTCCTGCGCCTCGAAGGCCTGGATCTCCTTTTCACGGTCATCGACCATGCGCACGGCGACGGACTGCACGCGGCCCGCGGAGAGGCCGCGGCGGACCTTCTTCCACAGAAGCGGGCTCAGCTGATAGCCCACGATGCGGTCGAGCACGCGGCGCGCCTGCTGCGCGTCGACTAAGTCCTGGTCAATGGCGCGCGGCTCCTTGATGCTCTCGGAGACGACCTTTTTCGTGATCTCGTTGAAGGTCACGCGCTTGGCCTTTTCATCGTCCAGATTCAAAAGCGCTTTTAAGTGCCACGAGATGGCTTCGCCCTCGCGGTCCGGGTCCGTTGCAAGATACACGGTGTCGCTGCTCTTGGCGGCCTTTTTGAGCTCGCTGATGAGCTCCTCTTTTCCGCGGATGGGCTGATAGACAGGCTCGAAGTCGTGCTCGATATCGACGCCCAGCTTGCTTTTCGGCAGGTCGCGCAAATGGCCCATGCTGGCCTTGACCTCGTAGTCCTTGCCGAGATATTTTCCAATGGTTTTCGCCTTTGCCGGAGACTCGACGATCACCAGATGCTTTTTTGCCATGAATGTTATTCCTCCAGTAGTGTGACGGTCAAAGAAAAATGCTTGCCGCTGCCCTGCTCAACGTAGCCCTCGAGCTCCATCATCGTGAGTGCGGAAAGAACACGGCGCGTGGGGATCTGCGTCTTTTCGATCAGGTCATCCACCTGCAGCGCGCCGTCTTTCAGTGTGCGCAGAATGGCGATCTGGTCGTCGGTCAGCCCCGCGTCGTTGGTTTTCAAATTCAGTGTCGGCAGCGACGGCACTTCCTCCGCCGCGGCCTGCTTGGCGCGCGCTTGCTCCTCGCGCGCCTGATAGCCGAGCGTACGCGGAAGCTCCACGCGCTCGCCGAGTATTTTATGCGGATAGATGGCCTCGTACTCGCGCAGCACATCCCAGCTGTCGGTGATGAGGCCCGCCGCGCCGTCCGCGATCAAACGGTTGCAGCCGCGGCTTAATGGCGCGTCGATCGGACCGGGAACGGCGAAAACATCGCGTCCCTGCTCAAGCGCGGTATTCGCCGTGATGAGCGCGCCGCTCTTTTCCGGCGCTTCGACCACGATGGTGGCGAGGCTCAGGCCGCTGATGATGCGGTTTCGCACGGGAAAATGCCACGCCTCGGCCGCCGTCCCGGGCGGATACTCGCTGATGAGCGCGCCCGAGGCCGCGATATCGCGGTACAGCCACACATTCTCCGCCGGATAGACGACGTCGAGCCCGTTGCCGAGCACGGCGATGGTCTTTCCGCCCGCGCGCAGCGCGCCGCGGTGAGATGCGCTGTCCACGCCCGCCGCCGCGCCGGAGATCACGACCGCGCCCTGCTTGCACAGGCCGTAGGCGATCTTCTCCGCCGCTTCGATGCCGTAGGGCGAGGCCTTGCGCGTGCCGACCATGGCGACAGCGACCTCCTCGTCGATAACGGGGAGCTGGCCTTTGACATAAAGCAGGCACGGCGGCTCAAAGATATTGCGCAGGCGCATCGGATAGTCCGCGTCCTGCATCGTGAGAAGCCGCAGCCCCAGCCGCGAACACGCGCCGAGGATACAGTCGGCGTTTTCCAACGATTTTTCCGCGAGCAGTGCGATCTGCCGCGGCTCGATGCCCTCGACGAGGCGGTACTCGTCCTCGTCGGCATAGTAGACGTTCTCCGGCGTGCCGAAATAGTCGAGCAGCAGAAGCTTTGAGCGGTTTGTCAGTCCCTTGACCTCCGAGAGCCACACCCAGTATTTAAGGCCCGCCATGAAGAGCACCTCCTTGTTTGTTTCAGCGATACATCTCCCACAGAACGACCGTCGCCGCGATGGCCGCGTTGAGCGACTCGCAGCGCGGGCTCATGGGAATTTTGAGCGTTTTGGCGCACTCATCCAGCATTTGCTGCGACAGTCCGCGCCCCTCGCTGCCGATGGCGACAGCGGCTTTGGACAGGTTCGCGTCAGACAGCGGCACGGTGTCCTCGCGCAGCGCCGTGCCGTAGAGCGGGACGCCGCTTTTACTGAGCAGCGCGAAAAGCTCCTCCGGCGTGACGCTGTACGCCTCGCGGCGGAAGATCGCGCCCATCGTGGCGCGCGCCGTCTTGGGATTGAAGAGGTCGGCGCAGGCGTTGACTAAGAACACGCCGTCGCACTCAAACGCGTCCGCCGTACGCAGGATGGTCCCCACGTTCCCGGGGTCCTGCACGCCGTCCAGCACGAGATAGTGCTTACCCGCAAGCGTTTCGGGCAGCTTCGTCTCGGGAAGCGCGACCGTAAACAGTACGCCCTGCGGCGTCTCCATCGGGCTCACCGAGCGCATCAGGTCTTCGCTCACGCGCACGGCGCGCACGGTATCGGGAAGCGTTGGAATCTCCACACCGTCAGAGAACACCGCCGTTTGGACCGGCGCGCCCCACTTGAGCGCTTCGTCCAAGAGCTTTGTCCCGTCGCAGAGATATTCGCCGCTCTTTTTGCGGTAAGACCGGGAGGAAGCGAGCTTGCGCAGGTGCGTCATCAGCGGATTCTGCCGACTCGTGATGGTTTCCACGTTCATTTTTCCTCTTCCCTCCCAGTTTCTTATTTAATATGTATCACACTATATTATCAACTGCCGCCCTTTGTCAAGCAAAAGAATCTTTTGCACCGTTTCACTTTTGCGCGGATCAGTGCGCCGCGGCTTTACAGTTCGCCCCCTTTTGTGGTACACTGAGCGTGAAATATCACGCAGCATGACTGCAAGGAGGTACCCCAAAATGGAATCTGCCAAATCGCGTTTTCTGCGCTATGTGACCTATTACACCACCTCGGACGAATTCACCGGCACCTCGCCCTCTACGGAGCGGCAGAAGGACCTCGGCCGCGTGCTGATGCAGGAGCTTGAAGCGCTGAAGCTCGAGGACGTCCACATGGACGACTGCGGCAACGTGCTCGCAACGCTCCCCGCGAGCGAGGGCGTGGACGCGCCCGTCATCGCGCTCATCGCGCACATGGACACCGCTCCCGACGCTTCGGGCGAAAACGTCAAGCCCCGCCTCGTGCGCTACGAGGGCGGCGAGCTGAAGCTCAACAACACTGTCTCCCTCACCGAGGCGCTCTGCCCTGGCCTTGAAAGCCATGTGGGCGAAGAGCTCATCGTCACCGACGGCACGACGCTGCTCGGTGCGGACGACAAGGCCGGCGTCGCTGAGATCATGGCCGCGGTCGAGACGATGATCGAGAAAAACGTCAAACATGGCGAAGTGCGCGTCATCTTCACGACCGACGAGGAGATCGGCAACGGTGTCGACGGTCTCGACGTGCAGGAACTCGGCTGCGACTACGGCTATACCGTGGACGGCGGCCCGCTCGGTGAGATCGAATTTGAAAACTTCAACGCCGCCTCCGCCATTCTGACGGTGCACGGCGTCGGCGTCCACCCCGGCAGCGCCAAAAATGTCATGATCAACGCCGCGACCGCAGCGATGACCTTCCACGCGATGCTGCCTGAGGACGAAGTGCCGGAGAAAACCGACGGCTACGAGGGCTTTTTCCACCTGACCGAGATGAGCGGCAGCGTGACCGAGGCGACGCTGCGCTACATCATCCGCGACCACGACCGCGAGCGCTTTGAGGAGAAAAAGGCTCTCTTCGCCGACTGCGCCGCGCGCATCAACGAAATTTATGGCGACGGCACGGCCGAGGCCCAGATCAGCGACAGCTACTACAACATGAAGGAGAAGATCCTCCCCCACTTCCACCTCATCGAGCGCGCGGAGAACGCGTTCCGCGCCAACGGCGTCGAGCCGCAGTGCGTGCCCATCCGCGGCGGCACGGACGGCGCGCGCCTGTCCTGGGACGGGCTACCCTGCCCCAATCTCTCCACCGGCGGCTACAACTACCACGGTGTGCGCGAGTGGATCCCCGCGGACAGCCTCGAGGCCATGACGAACGTGCTCGTCACGCTGACGGAGAGCTTTGCCGAATAAGGCAAGGGCTATCGTATCAAAGAAATGGAGTGATTTTGTGATGAAACCTGTCGAAAAGCTCGCACTTTTGCGCGCGGAGATGGCCAAGCGCCATATCGATGCCTACGTCGTCGTGACCGACGACTTCCACACCTCGGAATATGTCGGCGCGCACTTTAAGGCGCGCGAATCCCTCTCCGGCTTCACCGGCTCTGCCGGTACGCTCGTCGTGCTGCCGGACGCCGCCGCGCTGTGGACGGATGGCCGCTACTTTCTGCAGGCCTCGCAGCAGTTAGAAGGCAGCGGTATTGAGCTCATGCGCATGGGTCAGCTCGGCGTGCCTGAGATCCCCGCGTTCCTGCGCGACCACGTTCCTGAAAACGGCTGGATTGGCTTCGACTCGCGCACGATCAGCAACGACTTCGCCCGCTCCATCGGTGAAAAGACGCGCGAAAAGCACATCCGCTTTGCGGGCGACGAGGACCTTGTCGACCTTGTGTGGGCGGACCGCCCCGCACTCTCGTGCGAGCCGGTGTGGGAGCTGGACGTAAAGTATGCAGGCCTGACGCGCAGGGAAAAGCTCGCAATGGTGCGCGGCAAGATGAAGGAGATGGGCGCAAGCGTGTTCGTCATCCCCTCTCTCGACGAGGTCGCGTGGCTTTTGAACCTGCGCGGAAACGATGTGCTCTTCACGCCCGTGTTTCTCTCGTATCTGCTGCTTGAGCAGGACAAGGCCACGCTCTGCGTGCAGAGAGAGGCCGTGAGCGCAGAGATCGAAGCACATTTGAAATCTGACGGCGTAACGCTCGCCCCCTATGACGACATCTACCGCCTCGTCGCGGCGCTGCCCACGGGCACCCGCGTACTGCTCGACGGCGAGCGCGCCAACTATCGCATTCTGCAAAGCGTGCCGGAGAGCGCTGAAGTCCTCGACCGCACGAGCCCCATTCAGCTGATGAAAGCGGTGAAGACGCCCGCGGAGCAGGAGAACGAGCGCCTCGCCCACATCAAGGACGGCGTGGCCGTCACGCGCTTCATCTACTGGCTCAAGCACACGATCGGCAAAGAGCCGATCACCGAGCTCAGCGCGTCGAAAAAGCTCGAATCTCTTCGCGCCGAGGGTGAGCACTATCTTGAGCAGAGCTTCGACCCCATCCTCGCCTACGGCGCGCACGGCGCGATCGTCCACTACGAGCCGACCGAGGAGACCGACATTCCCATGGAGCCGCGCGGCCTCTGCCTCGCCGACACGGGCGCGCAGTATTTGGAGGGCACGACCGACATCACCCGTACCATCGCGCTGGGGCCGCTCACGGACGAGGAAAAGCGCATCTACACGCTTGTCCTGCGCGGACACATACAGCTGGGCGCGGCCAAGTTCCTGCACGGCTGCATGGGCGAAAACCTTGACATGCTGGCCCGCACGCCGCTGTGGGAAGCGGGCCTCGACTTCAACCACGGCACGGGCCACGGCGTGGGCTTCGTCCTCGGCGTGCATGAGGGCCCTGAGCGCGTACACTGGGACGTGAAGCGCCAGAAGCGCCACTGCGTCATTGAAGAGGGCATGATCTTCTCGAACGAGCCGGGCATTTACCTTGCCGGCAAGTTCGGCGTGCGCATTGAGAACCTCGTCGTTGTACGCGAGGCTGAGGTCAACGAGTACGGCCGCTTCCTTGCGCTCGAACCGCTGACGCTTGTGCCGTATGACCGCGATGCGATCGATCTGTCGCTGCTCTCGTCGCGCGATGTGGAGCTTTTGAATGCTTATCACGCTAAGGTCTTTGCGGCGATCTCGCCGTATCTGAGTGGGGATGAGCTGGAGTGGCTCAAGGCGGCCACTGAGCCAGTGCAATTCTGCTGAACAGCATAAAAGGCAGCGCCGATGGCGCTGCACGAAAAAAGGGGGCCATTCTCTCTCGTGAGAGAATGGCCCCCTTTTGATCCCCCAAGAGAACGCAAGGGGCACTGCCCCTTGACTCCGACATTGGCAGATTGCAGCTTGAAGAGCTGCACGCGCTGCGCAATCGGGTGCAGTGTACATGGCTTCGCCATGAACCCCTGCGATTCGGTTCATCCAGCAACCGCGCCTTACTCCGTGAGGCGCGTGTGACGGTAGACTGGCGGCAGACTGCCTGCAGGGCGGCATCGCTGCGCTCGCCGCATTACAAGAAAAACGACCGCGTGAGCGGTCGTTTTTATCGTTTGTCGGTGCGGCCGAGGAGGTAGTCGACGGAGGTTCCGTAGAGGTCGGCCAGTTTAATTAAAATTTGTGTTGGCACGTCGTTTTCGCCAGTCTCGTATTTGGAATAGCCGGTCTGCGACATGCCCAGCAGTTTCGCAAGCGCAGCTTGCGTCATATCGTTGTCTTCCCGCAGGTCTCTCAATCTCGGATACATCATCTTCACCCCAGGAAAACTATAAAGCAAGCAACTTCTTAACTTTCATTTTAATCTGTTTCAGGTTATTATAATCCCAAGGAGGGATGAAAATGCCTGATTATGAAAAGATGTATCACCTGCTATTCAACGCGATCACCGACGCACTGACTCAACTGGAAGCACAGAATTACGGCGATGTTAAAGACGCCCTCATCTCCGCCCAACAAAAAGCCGAAGAAATCTATATTACAGCAGAGGACTAAAAAAGAAGCAAACCTGAACGCGGCGAACGCAGAATGCCGCCTTGGCAGGCATCAGCAAGATCGTACAAATCCAAAGTAGACAGAAATTAGGCTGTACTTCTACAAGATGGGCAAAGCGGCAGCGGATAATAGGAGCAAGCCAAATTGTATCGCAGCAAAAAAACAGCAGACACCCGATTCCGCAGGCTGAGCAGCTCTTCAAGCCCAAACCTCGCAATGGCGGGGTCAAGGGGCAGAGCCCCTTGTGTCCTCTTAGGGGTCAAAGGGGGCCATTCTCTCACGTGAGAGAATGGCCCCCTTATCCCGTGCCTTTGGCACAAAAAAGAGCTCCCTCTGCCGAGAGAGCTCTTTTTCGTTATTTTTTAATACAGCTTTGCGCCGGCCGGAATGTGAGGATCCACCATCAGCAAATGCAACTTTTCTTCGCCGTTTTCGTGATGCACGGCGGAGATCAGCATGCCGCAGGAGTCGATGCCCATCATCTTGCGCGGGGGCAGGTTGACGATGGCGATAGCGGTCTTGCCGACGAGCTCCTCGGGCTCATAATACTCGTGGATGCCGGAGAGGATGATGCGATCCTCGCCCGTGCCGTCGTCGAGCACAAACTGCAGCAGCTTCTTGGACTTCTTCACCGCCTCGCACGCCTTGATCTTGACGGCGCGGAAGTCAGACTTGGAGAAGGTGTCAAAGTCGACCTGGTCAGCGAACAGCGGCTCGATCTCGACCTTGGAGAAGTCGATGACCTCCTCCTTCTTCACTTCGGCGGGAGCGGCTTCCGCCTTGTCGGCCTTCTTGGGCATGTCCAGCGGCTTCATTGTCGGGAATAAAATTTTGCTCTCTCCATCCCGCCTCATACCGCTCCGTAGTGCGCAAAATCCGCATAATTGCTGGGTTTTTGAAACTATTTATCATCCGTCTTGTGTCCTATTGGGCCGTCCGCTTCACTCGAAAAGTTGTATAAAAATTGTAGTTGATTGTAGGCGTATTTTTTTGTGAAAAAGTGTGTCAACTCCAAAATGTCAAAAATTGGATAAATCTTCCACAAAAAGGACTGGCACATTGTAGAGCCATGAAGAACATCCCTGATACTGTTTCTTTATCGCTTTTAGCCTATATTATAAGGTATCGATGCTAAAACTGCGGAAACCAGCAATGCACAAACTGCTTATTTGCAGCTCATACAAATATGAGTATAACCCCATCAGTTATTCAAGTCAACATTTTTCAATGAACTACTTGTCTGCATAAAAAACTAGGAGGTTCACTATGCCAGAATACCAACTTCAAATTAAACAAGTGGTAGATTACCCACGATGCCGGATTTATCGTGAGTTCATCCACAAACTGATCAACGACCGGAGCATCCGCATAAACGGAGGCTCCGGCCTTTTTCATTTTACTGTACTTTGCAGCTATGCAAACTTCCGCACCTCATATCGCCGTATTGACGGGATCAGTTATACAGTCTCGCCCGGCGAATGGGTGTGCACCGTCAAGGAACTGTCTTGCTGGTTCCGCACCCGCTTTCATCGGCAGGCGCTGTCCATGCTGGATACCCTTCAGAAGCAGCACTTGATTTCCTATACACTGCTGGGCCGTGGCAATGTAGTAAAATATAAAATCCTCCACTGGGCCCGCCACAATTCCGCACTGGAGTACAATGCCCCATGCCAAAAGGATACCGGTTTTTTCTTCCTGCCAGTCTCTGTTGCCCTGGAACTGGTCAGCTCTGCCCGCTGCTCTGAAATGGACATCGTTCTGGATCTGTGGGTATCCGCTGTCTACAACGATACGCAGGTGCAGGGGTCAGAGGTCGGCCCGGTAGCCTACTTTCGCAATGGTACAGGAAACCCGTTGGTCAGTTATACCGAACTCTCCTGCCGCTGGGGGCTGTCACGCGCTACCGTATGCCGGATACTGAAAAAGCTGGACGGTCTTGGGTATATCTCTATCATGTCGTTTCCCGGCCGGCATGGAAGCGTGATCTACCTGCAGAACTACCTATCCACCATGTTTGAGATTTCCGATGTTTTAATCGACAAGGAGGAAGTTGCCATGACCTTAAACATTCATCTGGAGCTTCCGGAAACTGCTGAAACCGAAGAGAGCCATTCCATCTCTGAGCATGAGATCATTGTTTCGGATGCACTTTCCAGCGTTTCAAAATCGCACATTGAAACGATACTCCGCAAGATGGCTGACATCCTATCTACGCAAGGGATTTCCTGCTTTTCTTGCCCGCTCTCCCGCTATAAGTTATATCCCTTATCGGACGACTGCTGGGAAGAGTTGATTCCGCGTGCGCGAGGGAAATCCACAGCCCACTTTGGTCTGACCATCCTCTGCGGCACAAACACTTCAATCGCCACTTTTGAACTTACACTCACTCCCTTTGAGGAGCACGAAAATAGGAGGAACTTGAAATGAGAAAATTTGTTGAACCTGATGTTGCTGATAATCCCCTGTACCATGATACCTGGAAACTGCTGAAAAAATACCGGGATGTTGTGTGGAGTCTGGAGCTTTCTGTCCAGCATGTCCGCACCAAGTTTGAGATCGAGTATGGCACCTCCATCGAGGATTTTCTGGATTCAGTCTATCTGGCCGGCGCCGATCTGGCCGGAAGTGACATTGAGCATCATGCCAAGTGCATTGAACGCAGCCACAAAATGCTTAAGCTGCTGGATTCCGCAGTCGAATTGCTGCGTACCAAGCACAAAAACGGTGAGGCATATTACTGGCTGCTGTACTACTCCTTCCTCTCGCCCCAGCAGCTCAAAAATGTTGAGGAAATCATCGAGACCCTGCGGCCGCACATTCGTGACATCAGTTTCAGAACCTACTACCGCAAACGCCGGGAAGCTATTGAAGCCCTCAGTTCCGTCCTTTGGGGCTATACCTCCAAGGACAGTTTAGACATGCTGGAACAGTTCTTGCCAGAGACAAAATCACCTTCCGGACAATCGGGCAAATAATTGGCACATTTCGGGAACAAAATTGGCATGGTTCTGCTCTTTCAGTGCAAATACCGATGTGTTAAACTGAATATGCTCAAACTTGCACCCAAAACCGAACAGGACAGTAACGGCACCTTTCATCAGGGTGCTTTTTTGCTGCCCAGATGGCCGCCCGACCATTTGAAAGCCCACATTTGTTTTGACAGGTGTGGGTTTTTCTGTTCCCTATTGAGCATCAAAAAATCATTCAGAATTGGAGGATCGCAAATTGAAGAAAACGAAAACCCCTCAAACTCCGCAGCTTCAGGAGCCGGATACCCAGTCCAAGCGCAGGCTTTCGCTGCCCAAAGTGGCTTACAGCGCCTTCCTGTGTGTGATGATGTCCATGATGTTCTGTCAGCCGGCTTATGCGGCAACAGATGTATGGACCAAGGCCAAAGAGATCATGCAGGATGTATACACCCAAATCCTTGCCATCTCCACTATCGCCGCCATCGTCACTGCTTCGGTAGCCTTGCTGCTCATGAACTTCTCCCGTTCCGGACGGACGGTGGATGAAAGCCGCGCCTGGCTCAAACGAATCTGTATCACCTGGGCTATCCTCAATGGCTTGGGCTTTATCATGGCGTATGTGACGCCGCTCTTTAGTGGCGGACAATGGACAGGCTGATTGACCGTCTGATTGCTCGCCGGAAAGGAGGCTTGCATTTATGGGCATTTTAGACGGCATAGTGGAATGGATCGCAGAACAGGTAATGGCCGGTCTTGATCTGGTGACCACATCGGTTTTGGGTGCGCTGGGCTGTGATATGGCTGTATTTCTGCGTTATTTTCCCGCAGCAGAGACTATGTACTCTGTTTTCGTGGCTCTGGCAATCGGGATCATCCTGCTCAACTGGGTCTGGCAGTTATTCAAAAACTTCGGTCTTGGCGCAGGTGTGGAAGCAGAAGACCCGGTAAAGCTGAGTATCCGTTCCGTTATTTTTATCCTGCTGACGCTCTTTTCAGATGAGATCGTCAATATTGTTCTTACCATCGGCGGCACCCCCTACCACTGGATCATGGAGTCCGACCTTCCTGCATTAAGCTTTGCAGACTTCAATTCCGTGATGCTGGTCATCATCGGTGTGTGTGCCAATGGGGCTGTGGCGCTGATTACCTTGATTTTGGTTCTCATCCTGGCCTGGAACTACCTAAAACTTCTATTCGAGGCAGCCGAACGGTATGTGCTGCTCGGTGTACTGGTCTACACGGCTCCTGTGGCTTTTTCTATGGGCGCCAGCCAGACCACAGCAAACATCTGGAAATCCTGGTGCCGGATGCTTGGCGGCCAAATTTTCCTATTGGTCATGAACGCCTGGTGCCTGCGCCTGTTCACAAGCATGGTGGGGTCCTTCCTTGCGAACCCGCTTTCGTTGTAAGGAGGTCTTATCCTTGAAGAAACTCAAAAAATTTTTGTTTGCGGCCTTTACAGTCGCAATTCTCTCCTGCCTGTTCTGCCAGCCGGCTTTTGCCGCTATCTCCGAAAGCGATGTGCAAACTCAGGTAGACGCTGTGGGAAAAGAAGCCGTTTCCGGCAATGTGTTTATCTGGTTTCTCTGTGCTATCGGCTTTCTCAAAGTCGGCCAGAAAATCGATTCCTTCCTCTCCAGTCTTGGTGTCAATGTAGGGCATACCGGCGGCAGCATGCTGGCTGAGGCTATGATTGCTGCCAGAGGCATCGGCGGCATCAAGAACTTTTCCAGTCACCACTTTGGCGGCGGGAGAAACAGCAGTTCCACCAATGTCAACGCAAACGGTGGTAAAGGCAGCGGCGGCTTTGGAGCAGGGTTTGCCAGCGGCGGTCTTGCTGGAGTGGTGAGCCGAAAAGTCACAAACAGCGCCATCAAAACAGCCACCACAACTCCCGGCTCCAAGCCTTCCGGTCTTGGCAGTCTTTTAGGCGATGCTGCAGCCGGAGGGATCGGCGGCCATATGTACGCTTCTTCCGTTAGTAAGGGCGGCAATTTTGCCAACAATGTAATCGGCAGCGTAGCCACGGGCAGTATCAGCCAGATGGGTTCCATTTCCGGTGAAAAAGCCGCCGAAGCCCTGCACTCTTACATGGGATATGCGGCACTGGAATCCGGAGCTGAAAATGTTCCGACCTTCCAAAATGTCGAAATCGGCGGCGGCCACATCACCGGCACAGAAGTGACTGCGGAGCATCCCGAAGGCATCTCCTTTGGTATGTACCACGCAGACCAATATGTTGCCCCGGAAGGCCAATACACCACCGTTCATGCCGTGGATGGCACAGCATGGTATAAGCAGTACGCTGTGGATGCTGTTGACAAATCGCCCTATATGGCTCCTGACGGTTCTATCGCCTTCAACGAGTCCATTGTCAAAAAGCTGCCTCCAGCCCCGAGGAGAAAGGACAAGATATAAATGCCAGAAGATCAAAAAAGCAGTTTTTCCGAAGCTGTGGAGACCGGCACCTCCGCAGCGCATACCATCTGCGGCGCAATCAAAACTGGAAAAGCTATTTCCTCCGCTGCCAAAGGCGCTGCCGCAGGCGGTCCTTACGGTGCAGCTGCAGGCGCAGTGTGGGCAGGTCGGAAGCATATCGGAAAAATCATTGTGGCAGTCATTGCCCTGCTTATGCTGCCGGTATTATTTGTTCTCATGCTCCCTGGTCTTATTTTCGGTGGACTGACCAATGCCTTTTCGCCATCTGACCCCGAAATTCCGATTTTGAATAGCGAAACAGCGATTATTGAGAACGCCAACGAGATCACCTTTACCCTCAACGGCATCTTGGGTGAGGCACTGGATGATGTACTTGCCCGGATCGAAGCTGACTTTGCGGCATCGGGAGCCGACCATATGGAGGTCAAAAATGCCTATTCCGGCGGTCCTATTTATAACGCCAACCTGTTTATCTCTCAGTATTGTGCGGCCAAAGACAAGGATTTTGAAAGCATTTCTCTGAATGACCTTGCCGCCACCCTGCGGGAAAACAAGCAGCATCTATATTCCTACACCAGCAAGCAAGAGATTCGTGAGAGCACCGTGACTGATCCGGAGACTGGGGAAGAAACAACGGTGTCCGAAACATGGATGGTCTATACTGTCCGTTACAACGGTGAGTCCTATTTTTCTGATGTTGTATTCCAGCTTACCGATGACCAAAAGGAACTTGCATCTGATTACGCTTCCAACCTAAGCCTGTTCTTGGGCGATGGTCTGCTGCAAAATCTGGAAGCGTGGACCGGAAACAGCATCACCGCTCTGGGCGATGTTACTTTCACCGACGGGATCACACCTGTTGTTTACTACAATCAGCTGGATGAACGCTATGCCGGTAAAGCATATGGTACGGACAATATTGGCGGTTATGGCTGCGGCCCTACCGCTATGGCAATCGTGGTGTCCTCTCTGACGGACGATATGGTTGACCCTGTGGAGATGGCCGAGTGGTCTTACAACAACGGCTACTGGTGTAAAAGCAGTGGTTCTTACCATGCGCTGATACCTGCCGCCGCTGGGGAATGGGGGCTTCCGGTTTCCGGCTGTACCACTGCGGAACCACAGCGCATCACAGACGCACTGGCTAATGGTAACAGACTTCCCGGCAGTCCATATTATCTGGAGTCTGTTGTCACTGCACTGAAAAAAGACGGGCTGCTGCGTACCTATTACCGGGATAAACTGCGCGGCTACCGTCTGGGGCCGCGAGCCAAAGCCACTCTGCTGGAAAGCCGGCCGGACAGGTTTGCCAGCTACCTGACAGGAGATACCGACACCAACCGTTTGAAATGCGAAATTGACCGAAGACTCCGGCTACACCGCCTGGCAGAAACCTATGTGACCATGGATAATGCGGGTGTATGTGTGTATCGGGATGAAAAACCGGCAATTTTTGCGCCGGAGGGTTACGCTGGTGGCATGATTGTCTATCCTGCTTTTTTCAGTTCCAGAGAAGTGAAAGAAATGGGGATCGACACCACGAAGATCCGCAGTTCCCGCTCCACCGGAATACTCCTTGCGCCCTCCGGCATCTTCGTGACCTACAACAGCAGTAGCGCCCTGATGAAATGGCGCTACAAATCGGAAATGCGGGTCAAAGCATTGATCTGGAGTGTAATCTGCCAACAACGCCTGTCCTCACAGTTTCGCCATGAGGATGTTCATGGACTGATTCTGGGCAACAGCATGGATCTGGCTTATCAGATTTTGACCAGCACCGGAGGTCGCAAACATGATTTCTTCATGCTGGATGGCAGCTATGAGCATTTTCTTTATCTTACCAACGACCATCAGGGGGAGGTGACACTGGCACTATTGTGCGACCCTGGGAAAACTGCGGAGCTGGACCGTATTCTGCTCCAAGGTCTTACGGCGAGGCAACCCGGGCTGGCTATTGAGCATGACGGCATTTCACCAGATGGCTCACCAGTCCTGTTTGGCTATTTCTGCGATCTGCCCCGTATCGCACGCTTTAACACCTCTCTCGAACTATCCGAGCGCCCGGGCACACTGATCTGCTTTGACTTCCAGGCAGAGGTACTTCGCAGTTACTGCGGTTCCCGAGTGCGCTTCCAGACCATTGACTTCACAAAATTCGAGGGGAGGTTGTTCCCATAAACAAGAAAAAACTGATCGTGAGCCTGATTGCAGCGCCCTTTGCCATTCTTGCAATCCTATACGCAGGCGGCTTTCTGGCACAGCTTTTGGGTAACTATGCAACCTGGAAACAGGGCGGCGGCATTCCCGGCGATGGTACTTCACCGCTGGCCGCTTCGCCCGACTTCCTTCTCTGCCTTTCCTCTGTGCTCCGACCGCCTTATGGCGTGTATGGCATTTTGATCTGCATTGGCTTGTTAGCAGTGCTGCTCATCATGGTCATGCGCATGGGATATGGTGATGCCGACGAGTATGATGAAGACCGTAATTTCTCCTACTCCGCCAAAGGCACTTATGGCACCTCCGGCTGGATGTCCCGCAAAGAGATGTCCGGCGTACTGGATCTGGTGCCCGACCTGCGCAAGCACAAGGGTATTGTACTGGGTATGCTGGATGGCAAAGCAGTCTGCATACCGGAAGATACCAGAATCAACGGCAATCTGGCAGTCTACGGCGCCAGTGGCTCCATGAAAACCCGTTCGTTTTGTATGAATCGTATTCTTCAGGCCACTGTCCGAGGCGAAAATGGCGCCGGAGAATCGCTGATCATCTGCGATCCCAAATCGGAATTGTACGAGAAGTCAAGCGAATTTCTCCGCAGCCGGGGCTATTGTGTCAAGGTATTCAACCTCGTTTCGCCTGAAAACTCAGATTCCTGGTGTTGCCTTGCCGAAGTTGAGGGACAGGAACTAATGGCTCAGCTTTTTGTAGATGTCATCATCAAGAACACCACGAACAACGGCAAGAGCGACCATTTCTGGGATGCCTGCGAGATGAATCTGCTCAAGGCCTTGGTACTGTATGTGGATCAAGGCTATGCGGAAGAAAACCGCAACATTGGCGAAGTCTACCGGCTGCTGACCCTCAATGGGGAATCCCAACTTGACACATTGCTCGAAGCGCTTCCTTCCACTCATCCTGCCAAAGCACCCTACAGCCTGTTCAAGCAGGCCAGCGACACAGTGCGAAGCGGCGTGATTATCGGTCTGGGCAGCCGCCTCCAGGTATTCCAGTCTGAACTGATCAAGAAAATTACCGCTAAGAATGAGATCGATCTGGAGCTTCCGGGTCAGCAGCCTTGTGCCTACTTCCTCGTTACCAGCGACCAGGACAGTACCTTTGATTTTCTGGCCTCGCTGTTTCTATCTTTCTGCTTCATCAAACTGGTGCGATATGCAGACCACAACTGCGAGGGTGGCAAACTGCCTGTGCCTGTCCATATCCTTGGGGAAGAACTGACAGCGTGCGGCACGATCCCCGACCTCTCCCGCCGGCTCAGCGTAATACGCTCCCGGAATATCTCCATGTCCTGTGTATTCCAAAATCTCGCAGGATTGCAGAACAGATACCCGCAGAATTTGTGGCAGGAGATCATTGGAAACTGTGACGCGCAGTTGTTTTTGGGCTGTACAGACCAGCTTACTGCCGAATTTATTTCTGCCAGGACAGGGCTTGCCTCCGTAGCAGTATCCAGTAAGTCCAAACAGCTGGGCACCTGGCGTATCTCCAACTATACACCGGAGTTTCGTGAAACCTCCGGTGTTGGAAAACGCCCTGTACTTACTCCTGATGAAGTCCTGCGACTCCCGCTGGATCAGGCACTCATCATCATCCGCGGCAAGAAGGTTCTGCAGGTAGACAAAATGGATTACTCCAAACATCCGGAAGCCAAGTATCTGCGTTCCTGCAAAGCATCTGCCCATGTGCCGGAATGGCGCCGCTTGGAAGAAGAAGCCGCCAAAACACCGCAGCCCGCGCCGAAACCGGCTCCGGCAGCAAAGAAACCGGCAAAGCGCAAAGCCACCAAACCGGCATCCCCCACAGATAAATCACCCAAAGAGGCTCCGGCTCCCAAATCTGCCGGTACGCCGGAAGGCATTATTACCACAGACAAGGATTCCATCCTGTCTTAAACAAAACTATCAAATTCATAGGAGGTTTAATCTATGGCAACCAAGAAAAAAGAACTTCTGGAACAGGACGCTCCTGTTACCGAAACCGTTATGTCGGAAAGCGAAACTCTGCTGGTCGATACCGCTCAACCTGAATCCCTTCCTGCTGACGCTGGCGATGGTCTGGATTTGAACGAACTGCTGGGGCTGATGGATCAGCCCCAGCAGGACACCTCTGGCGAAGATATGAATGAAGATCCCCTTCCTGAACTCACCGAGGAGGAAATGTTCGGGGATGCGCCTGCTGAAACAGACGATCAAAGCGCTGCTCCCACTGATATGCCGGAAGACTCTGATGTGCAGCCGCCTGATGTTTACGAAGATAACGCCGACGCTTTGCAGGAACCCCCTGCATCTCCAAAGCCCAAGCGTACCAGCCGGAAGAAGAAAGAAGCTGCTGCTCCTGAAGAACCTGTCTCAGAGGAAGTTCCTACCGAAACAACAGTGTCGGCGGATACAGCCGAAACCCTTTCTATTGCGGAGGAACCTGCTGTGGAGCCTGACGTTCCTGCTGTGGAAGAAGTTGCCGCTCCTGCACCCATTCCCTCTCCTCCCCGGCGCCAGCCCCGCCCCCAGCGCGGCGAGGCTCCCGTCCTTACCATCCGCAACCGGGATGATGTCGAGACTGCCGAAGACCGAGATGATGTAATCTGGCATGAGATCCATAATGCCTACCGTACCCGCAAGATCATCACCGGCAAGCTGGGCGGCATTGAACAGCTGGACAACCGCAAGACAGTGGCAGTTGTGGATTACAAGGGGTTCCGTGTCATTATCCCTATCAAGGAAATGATGATCAATCTGGGCCGCAGCCCTTCCGGTCAGGAATATACCGACCTTATGCTGCGCCAAAATAAGATCCTTGGCAACATGCTGGGTGCTGACATTGACTTCATCGTGCGTGGTATCGACTCCAAGACTCGCAGCGTAGTTGCCAGCCGCAAGGAGGCCATGCTGCGCAAACGCCAGATTTTCTATCTGGATACGGATGCTGCCGGTATGTACCGTGTCTATGAGGGCCGCATCGTCCAGGCGCGTGTGATTGCAGTGGCTGAAAAGGTTGTGCGCGTGGAAGTTTTCGGCGTTGAAACCTCCATCCTTGCCCGTGACCTTGCCTGGGACTGGATCGGTGACGCCCATGAGCGTTTTTCCGTAGGCGATGAGGTTCTGGTCCGTATTCTCAGCGTGCGGCGCAACAGTCTGGAGGACTTGGGCATCAAGGCTGACATCAAGAGTATTTCCGAGAATACCGACAGGGACAACCTGCAGAAGTGCCGTATCCAGGGCAAGTATGCCGGTCGTGTCACAGATGTCCACAAGGGCGTTGTCTATGTGCGCCTCTCCAACGGTGTCAATGCGGTAGCTCACTCCTGCTATGACTACCGGATGCCCGGCAAAAAGGACGATGTATCTTTTGCCGTCACCCGTCTGGATATGGAGCGGGGTGTGGCCGTAGGTATTATCACCCGGATCATCCGTCAGAACCTGTAAGCAAAGCAATGCCAGAGGAGCAGATAAACCGCTGCTCCCCTGGCTAATTTTTGTCCACAGTTTTTATGACACCAGTGTCATACTGCACTTACTCAAGCGCAAGCAATACCTCTCCAAGTTTCTTCCACTGCTCTACCACAAAACCAAAAGACAATGCATCTTCTTCCGCAAAAACATAGTTGCGCTGCATATTCTGATAGTCCTTACGAAGTGCCTCATTATCAGAAAACCCTCTGAGCAACTGAAAATCAGAAAACTTCTTTTCCGCCAGATCACTGCCTGTTCTTCGGGTCTCTTCCAGTCTTTTATACCCCAGCATCTCAAGGAATGTCTGCTGATTTTGAATCATTTCCTGAATCTGCTCTAAATCAAACATGACGCTGACATCGTAAAGATGTTTTGCCACATCAAAATACATCTTACGCTCATAATAGAATTCAGCAGCAAAAATCTTGTCGGCAAAAATCCTCTCTAACCGAATTGTGTTAATCATGAAAGGGGCAACATTATATTGTGACTGAAGAATATTTCGCTGTTCTTCGGTAGCATAAGTGTAAAGTATCGGTTCAATTTCAAGCGGTGTAAAAGGCTCGCTGACGGTAAAGGATGTACCTTCTACTTTGACATACCCAAACCGTTGGAGCGGATCATCCGAGTCAACGCCTACAAGCGGAGTATAATCATAGACAGTTGTGATACTACCTTTCCGATCATCTTCGAGATCCTTTCTGGATGTGCGTGGTAGGGCCTGATATTTCTTTGTTGCCATCTCCAGCCGTTTCTTAGCCTGGCTGTTACTGCAATTATCGATGCACACCGTCAAGTCAATATCCTCTGAAAACCGGCGGATACTTTTCTGTGCTTTATACAAGGCCGTTCCGCCTTTAAAATAGGCTGGCAGCGTTACCTGTTTCCCTGCTAACTCCCTCAACAGTAGTGTAACATAATAGTCCTTCTCCAAAATATCAGTCCTAATGCTGCTAGCCTCATGGATTAAATTGATAATATTCAAAAAAGCAAATTTATCCTCGTGCAATTTCATAACTACCCTCCAACAAAATGTCTATGGTCCGAAGCAAAGTTTTTTGCCCATAATATTTTCTGGCCATCAGAATCAACATCTCAGTTTTCAATGTGAATTCCTCAACAGTAGCTCTTACCACATCAATCGGCTTTGCAGTATCTACTGGTGCCATATCCAGTTCTCTGATTGCATCCAAAATTTGCAAATACCGAAAATTGTCAGAATTAACTACGATAGGCGGTTTCCGAATCTCAATCTGCATTCCTTCCGGAACTCGTTTTGTATGCAGGTTGGTTGCAATGCATCTCCTTCTTGGCATTTGAGAAACAAGACCAATGCGATTTAATGCCGACAATCCTGTTTCATATCCAATTATCTCGTTTTCTTTCCGAAGTAATTGCTTACAAAAAAGTGTTTCTTTATCCGGAGTATAATATCCAAATGCTGTTTTCACCCTCCTGCAGTAAATCCCTTTGGTTAGACGCATAATCTGCCCCTCTTTTTCAAGCCGGGCCATATTTACATTGACTGTCTTTTTTACCATCGCCGCATCAAGTAAAAGTCGCTCCGCCACATACTGTGCGACCTGTTCGGTTGTAATTGTTTGATCTGGCTCCAGAGCAGTCAGATACTGCATGATCAAATCTCGGTACTTTATCTTTTCCATACAGATCTCCTTTCTGTTGCACTTGTTATTATAATACTCAATTTTTCTTTATTTTATGTATTCATAATAACACTTTTTCTTGTTGCAGTCAATGGGAGAAAAAAACAGATATACTCCAAGTCCAGTTTCTCATTTTCAGTTACATCTTCCTACACACTGAACATGGCAGAGGAATCTGATGGCACCAACAGTTATTTCAAACTGATTGGCATAGTAAAAGAGGTGCTGGATGAAGGAACACCCCTTGTAGTAGACGAACTGGACGCTCATCTGCATCCCCTCCTGACAAAGCATCTAGTCTCACTTTTTAACAGCGTGGAATTCAATCCAAATGGGGCCCAGTTGATTTTCACATCATACAATACCAATCTTCTTGACTTGGATGTGCTGAGGAGAGATCAGATCTGGTTTGCCGAAAAAGATGAACTGACCGCTACTACCGATCTGTTCTCTCTCCAAGCTTTTTCTATTCGTAAAGATACCAAGCTGGAAAAAGGCTATTTGATTGGACATTATGGTGCGATTCCTTTTATTAAGGGTGGGCTGTAATTGGCAGAAAATTGTCTCTACATTGGCACAGTCCTGCCCTTTCGCCGTAAATCCATATCTGTTATACTTGGTACAGTCAAAACTTTGCATAGCAGCCGCTCCGGTTTGGAGCGGCTGTTTTCAATTTAAGTAAAGGTGGTGGTTTCTATTCTCTTTCAAAAAGCCCGGAAGATGCTGAACAACGAGCGGGGCGAGGCCAACTATTTCAGTACGGTGGTCTTTATCTTCATTGCCGTCCTGCTTCTTGCCTTCATTATTGACCTGTTCAGCATCATTTCCACCAAGCAGGAACTTGACCATGCCGCCGATCAGATGGTCAAACAGATCCAGCTTTCCGGCGGCGTCAACGGCGAGACCGATGAGCTGTTTGAATTTTTGAGTTCTCAGATCGAAGGAGCCGAAAATATTTCCTACTCCATTGACGCTACCTACACATCACCCAGGCCATCCGGTATGACAAATGCCATCCAGTTGGGCACCCCCTTCTTCATTACTATCGAGGGAGATGCCAAACTGGGTGGGTTCTGGAATTTTGACCTGGTAAACATCACAGTGGTTGCCCGTGGCAGCGGCGTCAGTGAGCACTACTGGAAGTGAGGTGACCTATGAAACGCATATTCCTGCGGCTGAAACAGTCGCTGCGAAACGAACGGGGCGAGATCACCTTTTTCGCCTGCTTTTTTGTGGTAGGTATCGTGATGCTGATCTCCTTCCTGCTCCTGTACGCTTCCATCCGGATCACCTGCATCAACATCCGCAATGGCGCTAAAATGGAGTTAAATAACCTCAGCGGCACAATTTATGCAGACACCTACCGCTCCCAGCGTGAAACCAACTTTGAAGAGTACCTAAATACCCTTTACTCCAGCAATGATTATACCGACATGCTGGAGGCTACAGTAGCAGTCGGCCTGGACTCCAAGATTCCGCTTTCAACGGAGGATTACAAGGTTTCCGACATCAGCCTGGAGTTCAATGTAGAGGATGGACGGGTTGAGTACATCTTTTACTGTGATGTGGAGTTCTATGTGCAGATGTTCGGTCACAGTTATCCGGCTATCACCCAACGGGTGGAGCTGACAGGCTACCACAACACAAAATTCTAACAATACTGTTGAAAGCCCGGCACATTCTACCGTATAGGCTTTATATAACAGCAAAAAAGGAGTGTATGTAAAATATGAAGAAGTTTTTCCAATCCAAAGGCTTTATTGTTTCCTCGCTGGCTCTCCTCTGCGTCTCTATTCTGGGTGTCTGCTGGTTCGTAAGCCGCGACCGTACCGGAGATTTTAGACCGGATGAATCTCCACCCAGCAGCGTCACCGGCGATTGGTCAGATGGCGGCACACAGACAGATGGTGATAATGGAGCAGATGCTTATGCCCCCGGCCAGTCCACAGACGCCAAAGAAGAATATCCCAAAGTAACCTCCCAAACGGAGGATGAGGTTGTGATCGACTTCACTGACACCGAAAAGCCTAAAGAAACACCTCCTCCGGTGCCGGAAGGTAAGACCGAAATCAAAGATCCTGGTCAGGAGCATACCGTCAATCCTGACCCGTCAGTTCCGGAGGTCACTGCCCCACCCGCCGAGCAAACGCCGCCCAGCAATGACCCGGTTCCCGGCTCCAGCAACGGAAATGGAGCTGTATACGATCCAGTGTTTGGCTGGGTTGTTCCCGGCAATGTACAGCAGTCCACCGGTGACAGCGATGGGGATCTGAACAAACAGGTCGGCAATATGGGCTGATTTACTACAACTGAATATGACACTACTTGGCCGTCACAGGATTGTGGCGGCCTTCCTATTTTCAAAAGGAATGGAGCGTGATGTATTTGAAACGACTTCTCGCCTTCCTATGCTGCTTTACCCTTGTTTTCTGTCTATTCCCCTCCTCTGCCTTTGCATCGGGCGGAAATGGAAACATAGATGGCGGCGGTGGCAGCATGGGTCAGGGCACAAGCAGCAACTTCTGGAACTCAGGCAACGATGGCGTTCGCATTACTGTTGTTGACGCATCCAGTGGAACTGCCGTATCTTCGCCGCTGGACTTTTCAAACCGGACGCAGAAAACCAGTCTTCTCCATTTTGGTAAAGTCAACAAGCTGCAATATCTGGGCGGCACCGGCCTCTCCCTTCAGTCCGGCGTTGCCTATTCCTGCATTAGACCTACACAGTCTATGCCCACCATCGTCAGCAGCAAGGGGCAGAGCAACATCGAAGCCATCAAACGGTATTTCTGTTCTGAATATGCGTGCATGATGGTCGCTCAGGCAGCCGGCGTCGATTATGAACGGATGATTGCCGGCGAGTACAAGCTTCTGATTGAACCCATTGCCTACTTCACTCACAACGGTCAGTATTACTGCATGACAGCTACTGAGGCCGGCCTGTATGATCAGATGTCCGGCGGCAATCTGCGGAAAACCATGACCTCGCTTACCCATAAAAATCTGCCGCTGTCAATGTTCCTGGAATTCAGCGACCTTGGCATCTCCGCCTGGACAGGCAACACCACTGGAAAGCAGAACAATTCCGACATCATCAGCACCCTTGGCGTTGGTATCGTCTGGTTTGATGAAGCTCCGCCGGAAGGAGAAATTGAGGCCCCTGATGTCGAATACCGAGTGGACACGGATGTGATCACCGCCGTCACACTACGGACGGACCAAGATCTGACGCCGGATAATCCGGCATCGGTTACCTTCCATATCCTCGGCACCACCTACCGGGTCAATGATATAGTGATCCCCGCCGGTGACAGTCAGGTAGTCTGGGTCAAATGGCATACTCCCTCCACACCCCAGACCATAACCATTACAGTATCTGTCAGCGGCGCCTATACCGCCCAGGATACCTTTGTCGCAAAGATCGTGGACCTGAATGAACACATTCCGCCTGACCCTGTGGCAACCGACACGAATCCCGGCTACTCTGTGCCGCCCCTGCCCAATGAAACGCAGAAGCTCACTGCCAACTGGGGCGTCTGGAGCTGCTACTGGGTGCCTGTATGGGTATGGTGCGACCACGGTGAAGATGGCGGTCACTGGGTCGATGAAGGATATTGGGAATACGAATATACGGGCTACTCCGCTTCCATCAGCGGCGAGATGTCTCTAATGCCAGATGATATTGTACCCACAGCATCCGGCAAGACGATGAAAAGCGGGTACGGCGTTAAAACCGAAGTGCGGGCAACGCTGTCAACAGATGCCCCGACCAGCCACATTACTTATCCCCAAACTGCCTTTTCCGTATTTCCTGAGTTCCAGTATCAGACCTATCTGCGGCTTCTGCAGCGTTCCGGCGGCCAAAGTGCAAAATTCATCTTTAAGCCCAACGAGTTTTCCACCTATGACCGGACAGTGCATTTCACACCGCTGTGGTTCCCCGATGCCACCGACTACACCATCTATACACAGGTGTGGGATACCTGGACTCCTGACGGTATGTTATCCATCAACCTATCCTTCGACTGACGGAAAATCTGATCCAGCACCGTTACCGGGACGATTTTGGTTTCGATGATCTCACGGAACACATTTCCGGCTCCTACGCTGGGAAGCTGATCTGGGTCGCCTACCAGCACGATTCTGGCATTTGCCTTCATGCGCTCGAAGAATTTCTCGGCAAGCCACATATCCACCATGGAAAACTCATCCACAATGATTAAATCGGCCGACAGTGGCTCTGACTTTCTGTTCCGGCTACCCTCATCCTCTTCACTGGTCAGTCCCAGACCACTGTGTAATGTTCGGGCATCCTCAAAGCCGGTACTCTCCGACATCCTGCGGCTTGCCCGACCGGTAGGCGCCATAAGAGCAATTTTGCCATCAGGGTGCAGCCGCCGGTAAACCTCAAGTATCGTCCGCAGCACTGTTGTTTTACCAGTACCAGGAGAACCCGTAATCACTGACAAGCCATGCCTAAATGCTGCATAGACCGCAGCCTCCTGCTGTGCAGACAGGCGCAGCCCCATTTCAACCTTGACCTGTTCCAGCACCGGTGCAATATGCTCTACTGGCATCTGGGCGACCAGACGCTGGGCGATCCGGCGCGCCGTTTCGTCCTCTTGGGCAAACACTCTGGGAAGATAAATATTATCCTTCACGGAAACGATTGCTCCATTCAGGATCATTTCCTGCATCATATCCCTGACTTCCTGCTGATGCAGGCGAAGCTCCGGTACAGGTATCTTCTCATTGAGCAGTTTCAGCGCTGATTTCTCCAGTTCTTCAGAACTGATGTACAGGTGGCCTCGTTTACTCTTGCCCTCATCCAGCGCACAAAAGACAGCCCCTTTAATACGCATAGAGTCATGGAGATCGCCCCCGCTCTTTTGTACGATTGCATCTACCCGCCGAAATCCAAAGCCGGAAATCTGGCAAAGCTCAAATGGGCTCTTTTCCAAAATCTCTACGCTGGTCGGGCCGAAATATTGATATATTTTCAATGCTGTCTTGGGAGTAATCTTAAACGGCGCCAGCAAAGTCATAATTCCTTGGAGCATACGGTTTTCTGCATAAGAAGCTTTGATGTCCTCCAATTTACTTTCCGTAATGCCCCGGATCTCCAACAGCCGCTCCGGCTGGTGTTCCAGAATATCCAGTGTGTCCACACCGAACCGCTCCACAATGTCTGCGGCGGTTTTGGGACCAATCCCTTTGATAAGCCCGGAGGCAAGATAGCCCTCTACGCCGTTTTTTGTTCTGGGCACAATTTCACGCCACTGCTCCACCTGGAGCTGGACACCATACTTGCCTTTTGCCCATTCCCCATCCAGTTCCAACTCTACCGCATCTGTCCGTGGAATCTCATACCCCACAGCTGTAAAGCGGATCAAATGGTCTTTGTACCGCCTGTTTGACCTGGCCTCAGCTGGCACGCTCTGGTCTGCGGTTTTTACACTGACGATACAAAACTTATTGGCAGGATTATAAAAAATCGTCCCGTCGTAGGTACCAATACAATTCATCCTTTTTCACCTCACTAAGCGGCCTCCATAATCGAGGCTCTAACACTGAACCGTCTGGATTCGGATACTGTAACAAACTGTTCGTAAATATCCGGATGCTCCAGTTTCAACCGAAGCAGGTTATCCTTGTCGATGATGGACTTGCGAACAGGGGTATAGGTAACCGTATAGTTCACTCCCTCCTGCTCACAGACTGCAGTGCAGCTGGTACCCATTTCCGCAATCAACAGTGCCTTCAGACGCTGAATATCCTTGTCGATTTCTTTGGAGTACACCTCTGCATTTTTCTTTTCATCCAGAAGCCGCAAATACTGCATGAGTTTTACAGTCATATCCAGATCGAGTGCAACGGCCGGGGCATTTTTATCTGCCGGGCCAAAGTGTTTGCGTGCGCTCTCAATAATCAAGGCCCCACTTTCTGTATAGGGCGGCGGCACATGGCGCTGCACATGGTTTTCCCAGAAATACTGCTCCAAAAAGACCATCTCAGCCTCATACTCTAAATCACGCTTGACCTCCCGGATAATAACTTCCTCCTCGTTGTTACCATACAGGCAGCAAAAGAAACATCGGTCAAGATCCGTTACTGCCATATAATGACGCCCCTGAGATTCATAGTAGACTGGAACAGTCTCCTTCCCATTCATCCACCAGTTATCTCTGGCATTATAGTTTGTGGTCTTGATCTCAAGGATCGCTGTGGTGCCATCCGACAGTTCCACAAAGTAGTCCACATCAGCCAGCATCCAAGGATACTGTGGGTGCTGGAACATCTTTTTGATTTGGTAGACCCGATATCCGGTTTTCCGCTCGAATATCTTTGCTACCAGAGGCTCCAGCAAATGCCCCATTTCCATGGCAACCCAGTTGCCCTCATCATCTTCCACTGACGCTATGTTCAGTTTGTCGTAGTACAAATCCCTGGCTGTCCGGAATGGAGAAGTGCCAAAGATCGCCGATACATCGCTGCCGCCGATTCCACGGCGCCGGTAATCCAGCCAGTCTTCTTCCGAAAGATCTGCCGTTTCTACCAGCACCAGCGGTTCATGCCGCTTTCGTTCAGCACTATTGCTGCCAGACATATCAAATCCCCCTTCGTGATCTTCGGGGCAAAATAACTGCCCTCGCCATTGGTGCAACATTTCGGGGCCGGAGCGAAGATACTGCCTGTCTCTTCATCTTCCAGTCCGTGGAGTGTGCCGGCTTGACCCGCCGACCATTCTGCTTTCTTTTCTGCTTCACATTCATGTACATGACCTGCCTTTCTCAGTTTTGATTTATCCTTAAAGCCCTTTCAGGCTTACAGGCAATAAAAAAGCGAGAATGACAGACGGCATAAAGCCTGGCGTCCATAGTTGCCTATGAACCGATGTCATTCTCGCAATGGTGGGTAAATCCCGTAAAATAAAAAAAGCCAGCAATATACCGGCCTGAAAAGGCGCAGTGATACTACTGACACAAGTACAAAATTAACAGCGTGTGCAATGCAGTCATTACTCCGCAACACAAGCCCTAAAGCCTGTGTACCCTGACGGGCAACGCACAAAAATCAATTACATTGCAATTCTAACACAATATATAGTGCTTGTCAATTCAAACATTCTATATATTGATTTTTGGATTTTCTTTAAATTTTCTTTCCTCTTTGCAGAAGTTCTTTCTTCCCCGCCTATTTATAGGATGTATCGGATCATTTGGTAATACCGGATGATCCCTACGCTCTTTTAGTACCTTGACAAGTTCATAACCTCTATGGGGAGTTATACAGGAATTCTGGACAGTGTGCGATGACCACAGAAGCGCGCCCATAATCGAAGTGCTGCACAGCAGCAGCCTGAAATACACGGCAGAACCGTTCTGGCGTAGGAAATGGCCCCATTAGAGTTCTTTTGTTATTTCAATACCTCCTGACCTCAAGACCGTTTTCATTGTTTTTGTTGAAAACCTTCTTCTACAAATCGTAAGGGATCATTGTAATCGAAAAAAGGAGGACGATTATGGAGAAAAGAAAACCGAATGACCTACCGCCGGAGCAGTGCTTGGCTGTTGATACCGATACCCTTTGCAAACTGTTGTGCTGTGGAAGGCACACTGCAGTACAGATTGGGGATCTTGCCAATGCACGCATTACTATGAACACCCGTGTCCTATGGAGTGTCCAGCGTATCAAAGAATATCTTTATGATATTTCCGGCTAAATAACCATGCCAATAAGGCGCACTACACTTTTATAATCAGGAGGTACCAGTAATGGCAAAAGTGAGAAAAGACAACAAAGGACGAAATCTTCGGCCCGGAGAAACACAACGGGCAGATGGCAGCTATATGTATGTCTACAAATTAGGCACTAAAAAGAAATATCTTTACGACTCCGATCTCGCAAGTCTTCGTGTCAAAGAAAAGCAGATCAACAAAGATAAGGATGATGGCATCCGTACTCAGGAAGCCATGAAGCTTACCCTGAATGATATGTTCAAGGTCTACATGAATAACAACATCAAACTGAAGCCCTCTACCAGAGCAAATTATCTTTACCTGTGGGACTTCTATGTGAAAGAAGAGCCTTTCGCTAACATGCCTCTGCCACAAATCCACAGAAGTGATATTCTCGCGTTTTATACCAAACTGCTGAAACACGGCTTTGCTATCAACTCACTGGAGAGCATCAACACCATTGTTCACCCTACGCTTGAAATGGCCGTGGACGACGATTACATCCGCAAGAATCCCAGCAAAGGCATTTACCGCAAGCTCAAGACGGATGGCAGCGCTCCAAAGCCTAAACGGCGGATCGCACTCACTAAAACGCAACAGCAGAATTTCCTGCGTTTTATTGCCAAGTCCCCTACATACAGCCATTGGCTCCCCATCATGACTGTGCTCCTTGGAACAGGAATGCGTGTAGCAGAATGTACCGGCATTACCAAAAGCGATATTAACTTGAGTGAAAACACGATTTCGGTCAACCACAACTTAATCTACCGGGTCATTGACGGAAAAGCCGGATTTCACATTACCACTCCCAAAACTGAGAGCGGTACACGAATTATCCCTATCCTCTATCCAGAGGTGGCCGAGCAGCTTCGCCTCCAGATTGAAACCATCGACGCATTGTATCCAGACGATCAACTGGTGTTAGGAGGAGTTCACGGTTTTGTTTTCCGCAACCGAACCGGCTCATTCATGAGCGCCCACAATATCAATCGGGCGATTGAGAGAATCAGCGTAACTTACAACATGGAGGAAATGGATCAGGCTGAACTGGAAGACCGTGAACCGGATCTGCTCCCTCATTTTAGTGTTCACAACTTGCGGCACACCTTCTGTACCCGGCTCTGCGAAAGCACCAACGATGTTAAATTCATTCAGCAAGTCATGGGGCATGCCGATTTCTCTACTACAATGGACATCTACACCCATATCACACAAGAGAATATGCAGGAGAAGGCAAAAAACATTAGTGTGAACATGAAGCTGATGTAAAAAAGAAAGGCGAATCTGCATTTTATAAGCAGATCCGCCTTTCATATTGCTTCATCCGGTTTCGTAGGGTCTCGCGCAAAAGTTGTAGAAAAGTTGTAGTAACGCGATTTTTTGTAGTAAATGTCCTCTTTAGTACAGCTTTGCTCCTGCCGGAATACTGTCATCCAGCATCAAAAGATTTAAGCCTTCCCGTCCGTCATACTCGTACACTGCGGAAATCAGCATACCCTCGGAATCAATACCCATCATCTTTCTCGGCGGCAGGTTTGTGATTGCCACACAGGTCTTACCAACCAGCTCTTCCGGCTCGTAATACTCGTGAATACCGCTTAAAATGGTGCGTTTCCGGTCTGTTCCGTCATTCAGTGTGAATTTCAGGAGCTTCTTGGACTTCGGCACTGCCTCACAGGCTTCGATCTTAACCACTCTGAAATCAGACTTGCTGAATGTCTCAAAGTCTACATCATCTGCAAACAACGGCTCGATTTTCACCTTGGAAAGATTAATCTGTACGCTTGGCGCGGACACGGTTGCATCCTCTGCAGAACCATTTACCACTGCTTTTTCGGCTTTGTTTTCAGCCTTCTTTGGGTCCAGGGTCTTCATTGTCGGGAAGAGGATGACGTCGCGGATGGAGTCGGTACCGCAGAGCATCATCGCGCAGCGGTCGATGCCGAAGCCCAGGCCGCCCGTCGGGGGCAGACCGTATTCGAGGGCCATGACGTAATCCTCGTCCATCATCTCGGCCTCGTCGTCGCCGTTGGCGCGCTTTTCGACCTGCGCCTTGAAGCGCTCGTACTGATCCATCGGGTCGTTGAGCTCAGTGAAAGCGTTGCCCATCTCGCAGCCGCAGACGAACATCTCGTAGCGCTCGGTGAGGTACGGGTCAGACGGGCTGCGCTTGGCAAGCGGGCTCACTTCGACGGGGTACATGGTGATGAACGTCGGCTGGACGAGGGTCTCCTCGACCTTCTGGTCGAAGGTCTCGTACAGGGCGTTGCCCCAGGTCTTGTCCACGCCGTCCATGTCGACGCCGACGCTCTTGGCGAGCGCGACGGCAGCCTCGGCGTCGCCCTCGATCGCCATAAAGTCCGCGCCGGTCACTTCCTTGACGGCGTCAGCCATCGTGACGCGCTTCCACGACGGGGTCAGGTCAATGTCCTTGCCGAGCCACTGGATCTGATAGGTGCCGAGGATCTCCTTCGCGGCGCCGGAGAGGATGGCCTCGAGGATGTCCATCATGCCGTCGAGGTTCGTGTAGGCCTGATAGAGCTCGCAGGTGGTGAACTCGGGGTTATGCTTGGTGTCCATACCCTCGTTGCGGAAGATGCGGCCGACCTCGTACACGCGCTCCATGCCGCCGACGATCAGGCGCTTTAAGTGCAGCTCGGTGGCGATGCGCATGTACATGTCGATATCGAGGGTATTGTGGTGCGTGATGAAGGGGCGCGCGTTCGCGCCGCCCGCGATGGGGCTCAAAACCGGCGTCTCGACCTCCATAAAGCCGATGGAGTCGAGGTAGCGGCGCAGATACGCGACAAACTTCGAACGAATTTCGAAGTTGCGCTTGGACTCGGGGTTGATGATCAGGTCCACATAGCGCTGACGGTAGCGCGCTTCCTTATCGGTCAGGCCGTGGTACTTCTCCGGCAGGGGACGCAGAGACTTACTGAGCAGCGTGATCTTCTTGGCGCGCACGCTCATCTCGCCGCGCTGGGTGCGGAACACCTCGCCCTCGACGCCGACGATATCGCCGATGTCGTACTTTTTGAAGCGGTTGTACTCCTCCTCATCCATCTCGTCCTTGCGGGCGTAGAGCTGGATGCGGCCGGACTTGTCCTGCAGATCGCAAAAGCTGACCTTGCCCATGCCGCGTTTGCTCATCAGGCGGCCCGCGACGCGGACCTCGCTGCCCTCAAGCGCGTCAAAGTTGTCCTTGATGTCCTGAGCATGGTGCGTCACGTCGAAGCGCGTCTCCTTGAAGGGATCGCGGCCCTCGGCGCGCAGCGCTGCGAGCTTTTCGCGGCGGACCTTCAGGATCTCGCTGAGGTCCTGCTCGGGAGCGTTGGTCTGGATATTTTCTTCAGCCATGATATTTCTTTACTCCTACTCTATATAATACAGCTTAACGTTCAATCTTGACGATGCGGTAGACGATGGCACCGACAGGGGCCTCCACGGTGACCTCATCGCCCTCTTTTGCGCCCATGAGCGCCTTGCCGAAGGGGGAATCCTCGGAGATGGCGCGGTGCATGGGGTCGGCCTCCTGCGAGCCGACGACCTTATACTCGGGCAGCTCGCGGCCGGACTTCACATCCTGCACGGTCACACGGCAGCCGATGCTGATGCCGTTCGTGCCCGCGTCGTTTTCGTCGACGATGACGGTGTGCAGCAGGATCTCCTCGACCTCAGCGATACGGGAGTACAGCTTGCCCTGCTCGTTTTTCGCTTCATCATATTCGCTGTTTTCGCTCAGGTCGCCGAAGCCGCGCGCCTCTTTGATGAGGTCCGCCACTTCCTTTTCACGCACGGTCTTGAGGTAGGTGAGCTCCTTTTGCAGCTCTTCCTTGCGCTCCGCGCTCATCTTGTACTCTTTTTTCATGTTCGCCATATTGAGATCGTTCCTTTCTTTCGCGCCCGCAAAATTGCGCGGCGCGCACACGAATACCATTTTAGCGAAATAATTATAGTGATTTTGCCCCGTGTTGTCAAGGTAAGTTTGCGTTTTCTCCCCCATCGGGCGGCATTTTCACATCTTTTACCCAAATTTCGTCCGCGCGGCGCGCAAGCGAGGCGTAGAGTGCGCAGATGAGCTGATCTTCATTCCAGATCATCGCTGCATCGCCCAGGTTTTCCGTCCCATAGGCGACAGAAACCGCACCGTTCCCCAGCGGCAGCACAAGGCCGTCGGGCAGCGGGAAATCGTCGAAGCAGACGCTCAGGTCGGCGGCGATCCTCTCGTCCGTCTGCAATGTATGGACACTCGCGCCGCAGTCCCAGCGCAGCGTGCGCGCAAGGCGCTCGCCATTCGGCGCGCAGAGTGCAAGATAGCGCACATCTTTAGAGAGCTCGCGCGCCGCCGCTTCGAGCGCCGCACTCTGCGAGGGTGCGCACAGCGCGATACGTGCCCGCTCCGGCGCAAGGCCGAGCCGCGCCATCGCGCGGCGGATGATCTCCGCCGCCTTTGCCATGCGCAGCGGCTGCTCGGGCGGCGGCAGGACACCACAGCGCGCAAATACCTCCGCATATGGATAATCCTTGGGAAACACGGCATAACTCACACGACGCTTTTGCAGATATTTTGCTGCGCGCTTGGCCGAAAGTGCAGCAAGCATTCCCTCGCCGCGCGATGCGTAGGCCGCATCAAAGCGCACGCCGCAGAGCGTGCGCGCGCCGTTTTTCTCCCCCGTGTCCCGATAGCAGACCAATCCCTGCAAAATGACCCCTCCCCGCAAAAAAGCTCCCCGCCAGTATATGGCGGGGAGCTTGTGCGTTATGCGGTTTACCAACCCTTGATATAGTCCGTGAGGTACTTGAGCGGGTTGATGATCTGTCCGTTCTCGGTGATCTCAAAGTGCAGGTGCGGGCCGCTGCTCACGCCAGTCGTACCGGTGATGCCGACGACCTGACCCTGCGCGACATACGTGCCCACGCTGACCGAACGGGATGACAAATGCTGATACGTCGTCGTGTTGCCGCTGCCGTGGCTGACGACCACATAGTTGCCGCGGTACTTGTTGTAGGCCGAGACGATGACCGTGCCCGCCTTGGCGGCGACGGCCTGCGTCGTGTAGCCCACGCGGCCGATGTCGATGCCCGCGTGGTTCGTCGACGCGCCCGCGATGCCCGTATAACGTGCGCCGAGCGGCGAGGTGACATACTTGCTCGAGCACGGCCAGATGTAGCCGCCATAGGTCACAGTGGTGTTGCCGTTCTTTTCGGCAAGCTCACGGGAAAGGCGCACGATCTCCGCCTGCTGGCGCTCCATCGCGGCGTCCTTTTCCGAAAGGACCTGCTTGTACTGCGCTTCGTTCGCCTTGAGCTCGGCAAGCACCTTCTCCGCCTCGGCGCGCTGGGTATTCAGCTCGCTCTTTTTGGCAACGAGCGTCTCCTTGGCGCTCTGCTGCTCGGCAAGGGAGGTCTCGAGCGAAGCCTTCTTCTGCTCGATTTGCTCGCGCAGGGCACGCAGATCGTCGATGACCTTCTGGTCGCTGTCCATGATCTCGCTGATGAAGTCCATGGCGCTCAGCAAGTCGGAAAAGCTCGCCGAGTCGAACAGCACCGACCAGTAGGACACCGTACCGCGCTCTTCCATCGAGCGCACACGCTCGCAGAACTTTTCGTACTGGCGCGCCTCTTCCTCTTCGTTCTCGCGGATCTCCTGCTCGGTCTGCGTGATGAGCGTCTCATACTCGCTGATGAGCGACTCAACGCCCTTGATCTCCGACTGAAGCAAGTTGATCTGCTTGTCGATGTTCTCCTTCTGCGCAAGCGCCGCGCTCTTGTCGTTCTGGATGGATTTTAGCTCTTTTTCCAGCTGCGATTTTTCCGAGTTCATCCCGCTGAGCTCGTCTTTGAGCTTGTCGATATCCGCCTGCGTAACGGCGGAGGCGTCCTGCACCAGGGAAAGCGGCGTCAGCTCCGTCAGCGTCAGCGACGCGAAGACGGCCAGCACCAGGAGGATGCGTGCGATCTTTTTTCTGCTCATCGTCCGCCTCCCTCACACGTGCAGGAACTTGCGGATAGCCGTCAGGCTGCCACCCACACCGATCAGGATACCGGCGGCGGCAAAGATCGCAGCCACGGGCCGCCAGATCGACGTAAAGTCGACGATCGTGAGAAGCTGCAGCCGGTCGGACATCGCAAGGCTCTTTGCGACCGATTCATACAGGAGCCACTGCAAGCCAAAGCCCAGCACCGCGCTGAGAAGGCCGATCATAAAGCCCTCGTACACGAACGGCCAGCGGATGAAGCCGTTCGTCGCGCCGACCATTTTCATAATGGCAATCTCGTCGCGGCGGTCGAACGTCGTGAGCTTGATGGTATTCGAGATGATGAAGACCGACACGAGCAGCAAAATGGCAATGAGCGCAATGCACACTACGCTCGCAACATTTCGCAGCGTGATAAAGCCGCCCGCGATGTCTTCGTCCACGCGGACATTGGCAACGCCTTCGACATTGTCGAAGATATCCTGCGCAGTCTTGCCGGAAATGCTCAGATCGTCAACATAGACAGCGTAGCGGTCGCGCAAAATCTCGGGGTCAAGGTTCTGGAACATGTTGTCCCCCTCGTAACGCGCCTCAAAGGACTTCATCGCCTCTTCCTTGCTGATGAAGACGCATTCCTTCACGTTGGCGCGCTGCTCGATGGCGCGGCCCACGGCCTTGGTCTGCGCATCGTCGCAGCTCTCGTCCACGAAGGCGAGAATTTCATACTCGCTCTCGAGCTGCTGGAGCTGCACCTGCGCATTGTACGCCACGAGCGAAAATGTACCCATGACGACAAGGCAGGCGACCGTGATGCCCACGGCCGCAAAGGACATGAATCCGTGCGAGAACATGTTGCGCATGCCCTCGCCGAAAAAGTAAGAAAAATCGTGTTTGCGCATAGCTTACCTCGCATTATAGCCGACGCCGTCGCCATCGCTCGTGATGATGCCCTGTTCGAGCGTGACGACGCGTTTTTTGAACTGATTGACAAGATCTTTCTCGTGCGTGACGACGACCATCGTCGTGCCGAGATGGTTGATGCGCTCGAGCAGGCGCATGATCTCCAGCGAGCGCGCGGGGTCCAGGTTGCCCGTCGGCTCGTCGGCGATGATGGTGCTGGGGTTGTTGATGAGCGCACGCGCAATGGCCACGCGCTGCTGTTCGCCGCCGGAGAGCTCGTTGGGATAACGGTCGGTCTTTTCCTCAAGTCCGACGAGCTCAAGCACATAGGGGATGCGCTTTTTGATCTCGCGCGGCGAAGAACCGACGGCGCGCATGGCGAAGCTCAGGTTCTCGTAGACCGTTTTCTTCTCGATCAGGCGGAAGTCCTGGAAGATGACGCCGACGGAGCGGCGCAGCAGCGGGATCTGCCGCTCGGCAATGTTCGTCAGGCTGAAGCCGTTGACGGCGATCTGGCCGGACGTCGGTACGATCTCGCCGGTGAGCAGCTTGATGATCGTCGACTTGCCGCTGCCGCTCGGGCCGACCAAAAAGACGAACTCCCCATCCTCGATGCGAAGCGAAATGCCCTTTAAGGCCGTCGTGCCGCTCTCGTATTCCTTTACTACATCGCTCAGGCGTATCATGCTCTTCCCTCAGTTTCCAGCAGGTTTTGACTCGATCCCGCAAATTTTCAGTCTTTATTATAGCGCGGCAAGTCCGCGATGGCAACAGGTAATTATGTAAACTTTCAACTTTTTTGCCGCAAAATGGCGAAAAAAAAGGGCTGTCCGAAGACAGCCCTTGTCAAATTCTTTTTCTTTACGCTTCGATGCCGCGGGAGGCAAGGTACTTTTTGACCATGAGCGCGACCTTGAAGGTGATGGCGTCGTCGAACTCACGCAGGTCAAGCCCCGTGAGCTTCTTGATCTTTTCAAGACGGTAGACAAGCGTATTTCTGTGGACGAACAGCTTGCGCGCCGTTTCAGAGAGGATCAGGTTATTCTCGAAGAATTTGTTGATCGTGAAGAGCGTCTCCTTGTCGAGCGCATCGATCGGGTTCTTCTTGAAAACCTCCTGCAGGAACATCTCGCACAGCGTCGTCGGCAGCTGATAGATCAGGCGGCCGATGCCGAGATTTTCATAGCTGATGATATACTTTTCCGTATCAAAGACCTTGCCGACCTCGATGGCCATCTGCGCTTCCTTATAGGACTTGGCAAGGTCGCGCAGGTGCGTGGCCACGGTGCCGATGCCGACGACCACCGTGCTTTCGCCGTTCACGCGCAGCGCTTCTTCGATCAGTGCGGCGGTCTTTTCAAGGTCGCTCATCTCCACATTGTCGCCGAGCTGCTGCACGAGCACCACATCGTCCTCGCCCATGGAAAGGACAAAGCTCGTCTGCCGGTCGGGGAAGATGTTCTGCACGGTCTCGACGGGGATAGCGTCGGCCTTTTCGTCCGTGCGGCGGATGACGAACACGCCGCGGTTGAGCTCCGCCTCGACGTGCAGCTCCTTGGCGCGGACGTAGATATCGCTTAACAGAATGTTGTCGGAGAGGATGCTCTTGACGAACGACGTCTTGTCGTGCTTTTCCTCGTAATAGCTCTTGGCGGTGTTGAGCGCGACGGTCGCCATGCTGCAGACGGTCGCGCTGAGCGCGTCCTCGCCGCGGGTGAAGGCCGCAAAGTCGAACTGACCGCCCCAGCCCTCGAGCGCCTTGAAGGTCTTGCCCTCGAGCGCGGTGCAGGCGCCCTCGGCCTCATTGATGGGCTGCACCAGATGCGGCCAGCGCTGGCCGATCTCCGGCAGGTCGGTGCAGGCGATGACCGTGCCCTCGGAGTCGATCACGCCAATGACCGTATCGGTCGTTTCCTTAAACTGTAAAACGATGTTCTGAAAAATCCTACCGGACATATTCCGTGCCTCCTTGATTTATTAGGGAGTTTGTGCATTCTGCCAACTTGATGGGACTATTATACTTTCTCCGTCTGACGATTGCAAGAACTTTTTTCTCTTTTCAACAATTTTTTTCTTCTTTTTTAGGCATTCCGTAAAGGAAGGAGAAACGCTTACTTGTCCGCGCCCGCTTTTCCTTGGGCAAATTGCCCACTTTCCCGCAGGTTTTTGATCTCTTCCGCCGTGAGCAGGCGGTATTCGCCCTTGGAAAGCCCTTCGTCAAGCGTGAGTGAGCCCATGCTCAGCCGCTTTAAGTAAACGACTGGCTTTCCGCGCGAGGCCAGCATCCGCTTGATCTGGTGGAACTTGCCCTCGTGGATGGTGATGAGCGCCTCGCTCTGCGCGTCGCTCTTTAAAATCTCAAGCTTTGCCGGGAGGCATTCAAGCCCGTCGCCGAGCGTGATGCCCTGCACAAAGGCTTTACAGTCAGCGTCGTCGAGCGCGCCGTCGGTGCGGACAAAGTAGACCTTGTCGACGTGCTTTTTCGGCGCGAGCAGGTCGTGCGCGAGCGCGCCGTCGTCGGTCAGAAGCAGCAGCCCCTCCGTGTCCTTGTCGAGCCGCCCGACGGGAAACAGGCCGATCTTTCGATACTCGGGCGCAAGCAGGTCGAGTACTGTCTCCCCGCGTCCGTCTTCGGTGGCCGAGAGCACGCCCGCAGGCTTGTGGAGCATCACATACGTGTGCTCGCGATAAAAAAGCTCTTCGCCGTTCACGCTGATGCGCGCGGTCAAGGGGTCGCACTTGTCCTCCGCGCTGGCCGCGATGCGCCCGTCGACGAGCACGCGACCCTCGCGCACGAGGGTCTTGACCTCGCGGCGCGAATAGCGCCCGGTCGAGGCGATGATCTTGTCGAGTCTCTGCTGTGCCATGGTGGTTCCCGCCTTTCTGCATTCTGAAGTATCAGTGTAGCATACTTTTTCTTTCGGTGGAATAGCTTTTATCGAAAGGGTGTGGTCGCTTCATGTTCATCATCACCGCCAAGTGCTCCAAACGCCGCGTTGTAAAAATTCTGCTCATCTTCGCACTGCTGCTCTCGCTCTTTCTGGCGCTGCGCGCGTGCCGGCATTCGTCTCCGCCGCCCGTCATCGCCGCCGGAACAAATGAAGAGCGCATTGCGTATCTTGCCTCCCTCGGCTGGGAGGTGAACGACCAGCCGATTGAAACGCTGAGCGTCACGCTGGGCGAAACGCTCGAAGAGCCGTATTTGAGCTACAACGACCTCCAGCTCTCGCAGGGCTTTGACCTCACACGCTATTGCGGGCAGACGCTCTCGCGTTACACCTATGTTGTGACCAACTATCCTGACGCCTCGCTCCCCTGTCAGGCCGACCTGTACGTCTGCGACGGCGTGCTCGCCGCGGGCGACATCGTCTGCACCGGCGAAAACGGCTTCATGGCAGGGCTCGCTTTCCCCGCCGGTTGACAGCGCTTTCTTCTCCCTCTCAGGCTCCCGCACGGGGGCTTTTTCTTTTTGACTATTGCGCGCGGCTGTGGTATGATTTCGGTGAACTGATATAAAGGAATCATCCCATGGAATTTTACACCCTCGCCAGTTCGAGCGCCGGCAACGCCGCGCTCGTCTGTCACAACGATACCCACCTTCTCATCGACGCGGGCATCTCCTGCCGCCGCATCACGCAATCGCTCGCAGTGCTTGATCTCACGCTCGATGATCTCGACGGCATCCTCATCACGCACGAGCACATCGACCACGTCCGCGGACTGACGACGCTCGCCAAAAAATGTCCCGCCCCACTGTATGCGACGTTCGGCACCGCGGCGGCGATCCAATACCCCGAGCCGCGCCTGCGCGCCTTTGCCGCGGGCAAAGAGTTTACGATCAAGGACCTGCACATCCGCTCATTCCGCACGTCGCACGACGCGAAAGAGAGCGTCGGCTACCGCATCGAGAGCGGCGCAGGCTCGCTCGCTGTACTGACGGATACGGGCTTTGTCACCGACGAAGCGCACGATGCCGCCCTCGGCGCGGACATGCTGCTGCTCGAATCGAATCACGACGTCGTGATGCTCAAAAACGGCGGCTACCCTTACTACCTCAAGCAGCGCATCCTGAGCGAGTACGGGCACCTGTCGAACGACGCTGCGGCGGAATTCGCCATCGAGTGCGTCCGCGCCGGCACGAGCGACATTCTGCTCGCGCACCTGAGCGACGAGAACAACTCTCCCCAGCTTGCCGAATACACCGTCGGCCGCGCCCTGCAATCGAGCGGACTGAGCGTCCGCCTTGCCGCTGCGCCGCGCGACACCATCAGCGAGGTACACGTATGCAGAAGATCACCGTCCTTTGCGTCGGAAAACTGAAGGAGGCCTTCTACGAGCAGGCCGTCAAGGAATACGAAAAGCGCCTTTCGCGCTGCTGCAAATTAGAGCTTTTGGAGCTGCCCGAGCAGCGCCTCGGCGACGAGCCGAGCGAGGCGGAGATCCGCCAGGCCCTCAAAAAGGAGGCTGCGCTCGTCGAGCAGAAGCTTCCCAAGGGCGGCGCGCTGATTGCCATGTGCATCGAGGGACAGGAGATGAGCAGCGTAGCGCTTTCGCAGAAGATGCAGCAGCTCGCCGCGCGCGGCGCGTCGCAGCTGACGTTCCTCATCGGGTCGAGCTTCGGCCTTGACGAGGACTTAAAGAAAAAAGCCGACCTGCGGCTCTCGATGTCGCCGATGACGTTCCCGCACCACTTAGCGCGCGTGATGCTGCTCGAGCAAATCTACCGCGCCTACCAGATCGAGGCCGGGACCAAATACCACAAATGACCCATCATCAACATAAAGGAGGACACCGCCCATGTCGGATGAAGTGAAGCTCACCTGGGGCAAGACAGAAAACGACCTTTTGCAGCGCTGGCCCAAATCCGCCGACGGCACGCCGGAGGAACCCGCGCTTTTGACCGTCGCAATGGACACGAACGCCGAGACGGACATGCTCTGCGCCATGCTCCGCTCGTATGACATCCCCGTGCTGCGCAAGTACGAGGGCGAGGGCTCGTTCGGCAAGATCGTGCTCGGCATGCCCGGCAGCGGCACGTGGCTCTATGTGCCGTCCTCGATGCTTGAGGACGCGAAAAATCTGATCCGCCCCATTGATGAAATTCCGGAACAGGAGGACATGCAATGAATTACCGTCAGGAATACGAAAAGTGGCTCGCCTCCCCTGCGCTGAGCGAGGACGAGAGAAACGAGCTCAAGGCCATCGCAAACGACGAAAAGGAGATTGAAAACCGCTTCTACGGTCCGCTCGAATTCGGCACGGCCGGCCTTCGCGGCACGATGTACGTTGGCCTTCACAACATGAACCGCCACGTCATCCGCTGGGCGACGCAGGGCTTTGCCAACGTCATCTGCGCTGAGGGCGAAGAGGCCATGAAAAAGGGCGTCGCCATCTGCATGGACTGCCGCAACCACTCAATGGAGTTTGCGCGCGCCGCGGCCTGCGTCATGGCGGGCAACGGCATCACCGTCAAGCTCTTTGAGTCCCTGCGCCCGACGCCTGAGCTCTCGTTCGCCGTGCGCGAATACGGCTGTGAGGCGGGCATCAACGTCACCGCGTCGCACAATCCCAAGGAGTACAACGGCTACAAGGTCTACTGGTCCGACGGCGCGCAGCTGCCGCCCCAGCACGCCGCGGCCATCGCCAAGGAGCTCGAGCACATCGACATCTTCACCGGCGTCACGTCGATGGACTTTGACGAAGCCGTCAACAAGGGCCTCATCACGATGCTCGGTGAGGACTGTGACAAGCGCTTCATGGCAAATGTCATGAGCATGGTCAACGACTATGAGACCGTCAAAAAGGTCGCCGACGACTTCAAGCTCGTCTACACCCCCTTCCACGGCTGCGGCCACAAGCTCGTGCCCGAGGCGCTTACAAAGCTTGGCATCAAGCACCTTTTATGCGTGCCCGAGCAGATGGTCATCGACGGCAATTTCCCGACCGTCGTGTCCCCGAACCCCGAGAATCCCGAGGGCTTCTACCTCGCCATTGACCTCGCCAAGAAGAACGACGTCGACTTTATCCTCGGCACCGACCCCGACAGCGACCGCGTGGGCATCATGGTGCGCAACAAGCAGGGCGAGTTCGAGCCTGTCACCGGCAACCAGACGGGCGTGCTGCTGCTCGACTATCTGATCGGTGCGATGAAGCGCGCGGGCAAGCTGCCCGCGAATGCCGCCGCGCTCAAGACTATCGTCACGACCGAGATGGCGCGCGCCGTGGCGGAGGCGAACAGCCTCGACTGCTACGACACGTTCACGGGCTTTAAGTTCATGGCCGAGAAGATGAACGAGCTTGAGGGCGCGGGCAAAAACACCGTCATCTTCTCCTACGAGGAGAGCTACGGCTACATGATCGGCCACTACGTGCGCGACAAGGACGCAGTCACGGCCTCGCTGCTGCTCACCGAAATGGCCGTGTGGTACTACTCCCAGGGCATGACGCTCTTCGACGCGCTCAACGCGCTCTTTGAAAAGTACGGCTGGTACGGTGAAAAGACGCACAACCTCGTCATGCCGGGCTTAGATGGTGCGGAGAAGATGGCAAACCTCATGAAGCTCCTGCGCGAGACGCCGCCGAGCGAGATTGCGGGCGTCAAGGTCGCGACGTACAAGGATTATTCGGATGGCACCGCGCGCGACGCCGCAAGCGGCGAGGTCACGAAGATCGCGCTCTCGGGCTCAAACGTGCTGCGCTTCGAGCTCTGCGACGGCACGCACATCGTCGTGCGCCCGAGCGGCACAGAGCCGAAGATCAAGGTCTACATCCTCACCAAGGGCGCGGACGCGAGCGAACGCGACGCAAACCTCGCCAAATACTCCGCCTGGGTCAACACCCTCGCCTGAGTTTCCCGTTTCCCAAAGCAGCAGAGGACGGCGCGGCACCGCGCCGTCCCCCGCTTATTTTTGCCTCACCGCGGCGAAAGGATGAATACGCCCTATGACTCTGCTCGCTCTCTACTGGTCTATTATGATCGCCTGCTACCTCATTGCAAGCAAGCTGCGCCGCCATGCAGACAAATTTCACTTTCTGGACGCGCTGACGAATCTGTTCATCTATTTTCTCATCTTCCTCATGGGTCTGCGCATGGGCGCGGATGAGGAGGTGACGTCGAGCCTTGGCAGCATCGGCGTGCAGGCGTTGTTCGTCACACTGCTCACCGCCGTCGGCAGCATGCTCGGCGGCACTGCCGCGCGCAAGATCGTGCATCTCAACCGCCGCGCCCTGCCCGTCGGCACGGAAGACAACACCGCCGGGGAACGCGGCGGCGGGGTCAACACCTCCGGCATCAAGTCCTCGATCATCATTTGCCTGATGGTCGTCTGCGGCATGCTGCTGGGCTACTTTGTTCTGCCGCAGCTTATGGCGCCCGAGCGCTTTGAAGAAGTCTCCAGCACCCTGCTCGTCATAGGGCTTTGCATCATGCTCGGCTCGGTGGGCTTTGGTATGGGACTTGACGGCAGCATCGTTCGCGTTCTGCGCGGGGCAGGGCTAGGCGTTGTCCTCGTGCCCATTTTCTCTGTGATTGGCTCGCTGCTCGCAGGCGTTGTCTATGCGTTTCTCACCCCTATGACGCTGCGCGAGGGGCTCGCCATCAGCGCGGGCTTCGGCTGGTACACGATGGCACCGAGCGTCATCTCCGGCGCAGGACACGCGGTCGCGGGCGCGATCTCGTTTCTGCACAACGTGCTGCGCGAGACGATGGGTCTCATCTTCCTGCCGCTCATCGCCAGCAAGATCGGCTATATCGAGGCCATCACGCTGCCCGGCACAGCGTCGACCGACCTGTGCCTGCCGCTCGTCGAAAAGTACTGCAATCCCGAGACCATGGCCTACTCGTTCTGCACGGGCATGCTGATGTGCATCACCTGCGCGGCGCTCGTGCCGCTCATCATCGGCGCGTAAAAAATCACCCCGCAATGCACGGAAGAAATAATAAAGGGGAGTTCTCTTGTGATAGAGGGCTCCCCTTTTCGCGTCTTTACACACGGTCAAGCAAGTGCGGTATCGAACGCTCACTGCACTGCCGGGCACTGCCGACCTTCGTGGTCGATGGTGTAGTCACATGTGAGTAAGATCTTCGAAATCGGTACGATCTTATACCCCTCGGCGAGCAGGTAGTCGAGAATATCCGGCAGCGCCTCGGGCGTGTGCTCACCCGCGTTGTGGAACAGCACGATCGACCCGCTCTGCACCTTGCTTGTTACGCGCTTTGTGATCTCACCCGCCGAGATGCCCTTCCAGTCGAGGGAATCCACGTCCCACTGGATCGGCTCCATGCCTATCGAGCGGATGGTGGAGATGACGTGGTCGTCATACTCGCCGAACGGGCAGCGGATGAGCGTCGGACGGACGCCGGTCAACGCCTCGATCTTATCGTTGCAGGTGTTCACGTCTGCGATGATCTGGTCGGCTGTGAGGGAATTATAATGATCATGCGCGTTGGAGTGGTTCATGAGCTCATTGCCGCTGTCCACGATGGCCTTGGCCTGTTCGGGATACTGATCCGCCCAGTTGCCCACGACAAAAAAGGTACAGGTGACGCCGTACTCCTTGAGCACGTCGAGGATCTTCTGTGTGTTGTCCGCCCCCCACGCCGCGTCGAACGAGATGGAGCACACCTTCTGGTCGCGCTGGACACAGTAGATCGGCAGCTGGCGCGTGGCGGCCGACGCGCTGACGGCGGCGGGATAATTGACGGCGGCAAAGATCGCCGCGGCGGCCAGCACCGCCGCGCCCAGCGTCAGCCATTTGCGCCGGAGCACCAGAAAGCGCGGCGGCTTCTTCTCCTTTTCAGACTTCTTCCTGCGGTCAAAATGAAACAGCATCAGCATATCCTCCCCAATTCTCTTGGTAGAGGGTATGCTGATGCGCTTCATATCATGCAAGGGGGACGGGCTTTACTCGATGCCCGCCAGCGTTTGGGCTTCGGCGACGTACTGGTCGATGAGGCCCTGCTCCTGCATTTCAGCGATCTTTTCGTTCAGGTAGGCGACAAAGTCCTCGTTGCCCTTCTGCACGCCGATGCACTGGCCCTCGCTGTCGCTTTCGATGCCGATGTCCTTGACCGTCAGGTCATCGTTCGCCGCGGCGAATGCGAGAGCTGCGGTGTAGTCGATGTACACAACATCGAGCTTGCCGCTCTTGAGCTCCATGATGAGATCCTGCGCCTTGACGAGGCCGACGACGTTCTCTTCGCCTGCCAGCTCGTTGGCGATGGGCACCTGAATGGTACCGTTCTGCACGCCGACCTTGTGACCACTCAGGTCTTCGGGCTTGTTGTAGAGCGCGTCATCCTCCGCGCGGATCAGAATGGCCTGCTGCTGCTTAAAGTACGGGTCGGAGAAATCGACGGACTTCAAGCGCTCCTCGGTCGAGGCCATACCGGCGATGACAATGTCAAAATCACCCTTGGCGAGGTTGATGCACAGGTTGTCGAACGACATGTCGACGACCTTGAGTTCGACGCCGAGGTCATCGGCGATGTACTGCGCGATAGCAACGTCAAAGCCGACGATGGTGTCCTTGCCGTCCACTTCCGTGTGGAACTCGTTCGGGGGATAGTCGGCAGAGGTTCCCATCACGAGCACGCCCGCCTCCTTGATCTGCTCGATCTTGGACTTGGCGGTGTCATCGGACGACGCGTCGCCGTCCGAGCTGCCCTGCGCGCTGTCATCGCTCTTGCTGCCGCAGGCGGCGAGAGACAGGATCATCATAAGCGCTAAAAGCAGCGCCGCAAATTTCTTGAATGCGTTCATCCTCGTTTCCTCCTGCTATCGCTTATTCCCACAGAGGCTTGTCCCAAAGGTTCACCTTGGTGCCGATGCCCATTTCCGTCGCGTTCAGGTAGAGCTGATAGGCGATCATGATGTCCAGCGCGCCGAGGCCCATGGACGCGGCGGCGACGAACTGATCGTCCGAGGTGCGCAGCTTCTTCGTGCCGAGCACCAGCTCGCTCAGGTCCATGATCTGGCTCTCATCGAGCTTGCCCTCCTTCGTGAGCTTGGACAGCGGGTTCGTGTGCTGCTTGAGCTGTGTCCAGTAGTCGGCGACGATGCCGTCGGCCTTGAGGAAGACGTCTTCCATCACCTCGTTGGAGTGCATGGAGACGAGACCGCAGCCGGGCGTCAGCCAGGAGGTGTCCATGAACGGCTTGGGCGCGGTCGTCTCGCCGACAATGAGCTGGGACTTGAGCGCCGCGGCCTTGCTGTCGCTCGTCGGGATGATCTCAACGCCCAAGCTGTCGCCGTACTCCTTCGCGATGCCCTCGGCCTTGGCAACGTCGATGTCGCAGAGGTACATGGTCTTGATCTGGGGCAGCGCCTCGTGCACGGCGGAGATCATCGTGCGGCCGATAACGCCCGCGCCGACAAGGCACGCGGTGTCCGCGTTCGAGGGGGCGGCATACTTGGCCATCAGGCCGCCGACGGCGGAGGTGCGCATCGCGGTGATGAGCGTGCCGTCCAGAATGCAGAACGGCAGCACCGTCTCGGGGTCACTCAGGATGGAAATGTCGATGCCGTAGGGGATGCCAGGGATCGTGGCGTTCTTCTTGGATTCCGCCGCCCACTTGATGCCGCCGATGTTGACGTCGCCGCCGATGTAGCAAGGCATGGCGTTGAAGAACGACTGCCAGTTTTCCTTGTCAGGGATGCTGGTGTTGGTCTTGGGCGGGTTCTTGATGAGGCCCTGACCGAGCATCGCGTAGGTCTTTTCCGTAACGGCCAAGATCTGTTTCATATCGAGAAGGCCGGCCTTGATAACATCTTCCTGCTTGAGGAACAGAATTTCTGGATTGATCGTGTGAAGCATTTGTGTTTCCTCCAATAATATCGTAAATTTTTTAATTTTTGTTTTGTTAAATGACGTTGATGACCTTGGATAAGAACTCTTTGGTTCGTGCGTTCTGCGGGTGCTCGAAGATCTCCTCGGGCGTGCCCTGCTCGGCGATCTGTCCGCCGTCCATGAAGAGCACGCGCGTGCCGACCTTTCGGGCAAAGCCCATCTCGTGCGTGACGACGACCATCGTGATGCCGTAGCGGGCGAGGTCGGAGATGACCTGCAGCACCTCGCCGACCATCTCGGGGTCGAGCGCGGAGGTCGGCTCATCGAAGAGCAGCACATCGGGCTCCATCGCCAGCGCCCGCACGATGGCGATTCGCTGCTTCTGCCCGCCGGAGAGCTGGGAGGGATAGGCGTTCGCCTTGTCCTCAAGCCCCACGCGCTTTAGAAGCTTGAGGGCCTTTTCCTTGCTCTCCTCTTCCGACTGCTTTTTGACCTTCGTGAGCGAGATCGTAATGTTTTCAAGCACCGTCAGGTTGTTGAAGAGGTTGAACTGCTGGAACACCATGCCGACCTTCTGTCGGTGCCTGTTCACATCAAAGCCCTTGGCCGTGATGTCCTCGCCCTCGAAGTAAATTTTGCCGGCGGTGGGCTGCTCCAGAAGGTTCAGGCATCGGATAAAGGTGGACTTACCGCCGCCCGAGGGACCGATGATGACGACCACGTCGCCCTTGTAGATGGTCTCGTTCAGCCCGTCGAAGACGGTCAGGCTGCCGAACTTTTTCTGCAAGTCCTTGATCTCGAACAATACGTTACCGTTCACTCCTTCTCAGCCTCCCTTCAAAGATGTTCAGGCCCTTGCCGAGGATGATATTCAGCGCCAGATAGATGATGGCGGAGATGTAGTAGCAAGGAAGCGGGTTATAGGTAGAGGTGACCACGATGCCGTTGTTGTACATCAGATCGCCGATGCCGAGGTACTGGATGATCGAGGTCTCCTTGACCATCGTGACAAATTCGTTGCCGATGGCGGGGAGAATATTTTTGACCGCCTGCGGCATCACCACGTAGCGCATGGCCTGCGCATTCGTCATGCCGCACGAGCGCGCGCCTTCCATCTGGCCCTTGTCCACCGCCTGAATGCCCGCGCGGATGATCTCGGCGACGTAGGCGGAGGAGTTGATCGAAAGAGCGATGATACACGGCAGCGCCCGCTCCAGATCGACGCCGAAGAGGGTTCCGGTGGGATAGCTGATAAAGTCGAGCTGGTAGTAAACGATGTAGAGCTGCACGAGCATCGGCGTACCGCGGATGACGGTGATATAGATGCTGGCGAACTTTTCCAGCGGCTTAAACTTGGATAGCCGCATGAAAGCGATCAGGCAGCCGAGGATCGAGCCGCAGAACACGGTGAGCAGAGAGATGAGGATGGTCGTTCGCGTCCCTCGCAGGAAGTATTGATAATAATTCGTTGCAATTTCCCAAATGTTCATGTGCTGTGGTTTCCTCCTTCGTAGGACTGACTGTGATGCCGATTGTATATTTATGTTCATAAAATGTCAATAATGAGAATAACAATTCATGTCAAGATTGTAGCACTGAATAAAGAGGCGAAATAGAGCTGCAAACGATTTGGTAAAAATATACACAAAAGTCAGCATAACTATGACGGTCGAACATCCGCTGCGGCACAGTACGGAATATTTATAAGCAAACAAAAAGATTTTGCTGCATGAATACACGCAAAAAAGAAAGGTGCCGGGCTGAAACGTTCACTGTTTCAGTCCGACACCTTTTTCATAAAAGTGCAAAAGTGCGCAAATGACCCCTGCCATCCCCAAATGGCAGGAGCCGTCTGCGTGATCGTGTGGGGCGCGCACGCGCCCTGGTATCATAAAGCCGTGAGCGGCTCTATCATCATGCGTCGTTTTCGAGCATCCGGTAGCCCACGCCGATCTCGGTGAAGATATACTCGGGCGAGGCAGGATTCTTCTCGATCTTGCGGCGGATGTTCGCCATATTCACACGCAAAATCTGATTGTCGGCCTTGGCCTTCGGCCCCCAGATCTGCTTGATGAGATAGTCATACGTCAGCACCTTGCCAGCGTACTTGCCGAGCAGCGCCACGATCTTGAACTCGTTGAGCGTCAGGTGCACATCCTGATCGCCGATGAGCACGTGGTGCTTGTCATAGTCGATGGTCAGGTCCTTGACGGTGAACTTGCCCGACTGCGCGATCTCGTTGTTGTCGAGCGGCGTACGCGTGTGACGGATGGCCGTGCGGATGCGCGCGAGCAGCTCGCTCGTGCCGAACGGCTTTTCGATGTAGTCGTCCGCGCCGAGGTCGAGCGCCATGACCTTGTCATGCTCGTGCGTGCGCGCCGAAACGACGATGATCGGCAGGCTCGACCACGAACGGACCTCCTTGAGGATGTTCATCCCGTCCATGTCGGGAAGTCCCAGGTCGAGAATGATGAGATCGGGGCAGTGCGAGGTGATCATCGAGACCGCCTCGGCGCCCGTCTGCGCCACCAGCACGTCGAAGTCGTTCGCGGTGAGAACCGTCGAAATAAAGTTGCTGATGTTCTGCTCGTCTTCCACCACGAGCACTTTATCCTTCAATTTCACTGTTGATGCCCTCCTCCAGCGGCAGATAGAAGCGGAAACACGCTCCGCTCAAATCTAAGTTTTCTGCGGTCATCGTGCCGTCATGCGCCTTGACGATGGTGTAGCACACGGAAAGGCCGATGCCCATGTTTTTCTTCATATCAAAGTTGTTGTGCGACACGCCGGAAAGCCCGCCGTTAAAAATCGTCGAGAGCCTCTCCTTCGGGATGCCGACGCCGTTGTCGCTGACGGAAAAGCAGGCGTTCGTCCCCTCGCGCGAGAGGCAGACGCGGATCTGCGTGACGTTTCCGCCGTGGATGGCGGCGTTTTCCAGCAGATTCATAATGACCTGACGGATGAGCGTCGCGTCCATCGGCACCATCAGCACCTCGTCCGGTACCTCGATCGAAACCTTGATCGTGGGGAAGCGCTTGGTGAACTTGCTGACCGAGACGCCGACGATCTCCTCGGCCGCCTCGCAGTCCTTCTCGATCTTTGCCTGTCCGCCGCTCATGCGCGTAATGGACAGGAGATTTTCGACCATGCGGATGAGCCACTGCGCGTCCTCGTTCACATCCTCCAAAAGGCGGCGCTTCTGCTCGGGAGAAAACGAATCCTCGTTTTCGAGGATCGCGGCGGTGTTGCCGACGATGCTCGTGAGCGGCGTGCGGATGTCGTGCGACATCGCGCGCAGGAGATTCGCGCGCACGGCTTCCTTCTCCGTCTCGATGCGCAGCCGCTCCTGCTTTTTGATCTGCGTGTTCATCGCGCTGATCATCATGGACACCGTCAGCATTGCAAGGAAGGTAAACGGGTAGCCGGTGATCGTGAAGTTGAATTCCCAGTAGGGATATGTAAACACATAGTTGACGAACAGCACGCCGGAAACAGCGCTGAATATCCCCCAGAAATAGCCCTCCGTCCAGCGCGAGATGGTCGCGACCGCCAGCACGAAGATGAGGTTCACGTAGCCGCTGCCGTCGTCGATCCTTCGCAGCAGCGTGCAGAGCACCGTCGCCGTAGCCAGGATCGCCGCCGTCAGCAAAAGGTCGTAGATCCAACGCATTTTTTCGGGGATTTTTGCCATGTCGCCGCCTTCTCTCGCTTGATCGTTGGCGCGGAGAAAGACTCCGCATGCTTTCCGTCCCCATTATAGCATACAGCCTGCTAATTTTGTGCTAAATCGAATATTTTTTTCATGGTAGCAAAAAGGACGGCGCGATGCCGTCCCTTTCGCTGATAAAGGAAGAAGTGGAATTCAAAATTAAATCTTGCGAATGCTGACATTCGTCACATTCGCCATGTTGAAGCCGGGCTGCTGGGCGATCGCCGCCATGATGGCGACCTTGACCTCGTCGGTCAGGCCGTCGGCAGGAACGGCGGGCGCTGCCGGTGCGGCAGCTGCAGCGGCGGGCTTGGGAGCCTCGGGCTTCGAGAGGATCTTGCCCATCAGGATCGTCAGGAAGATGATGCAGGTAAGGCCCACAAATGTGACGCCCATACCCATGATAACAACAAATGCGCTGGAAACTTGCATCGGCGGATACGCTCCTTTTATGTATTCTGGCGCTATTATAGCGCGCAGAATTTGCATATCAACCGTTTGGAAGTCCTCTTAGCATTGGCTTAACGCGAAGAGTTTTTCCCTTAACAGCGTTTTTATTGATGTTCAGTTTCCGCTAAAGATAAAACAGTCAGCACACCGTCTTTTACGCAGAACTTAACATCCCAGCCGCCAAAGCTCATGCCGTACACGCGCTCGGGGTCGTTCTGGTACTGTGGGCGCGGGTCCTGCGCGAGCACACCGAGCAGCGCCTCGCGCTGCCCCTCCGGCAGCTTTTGCAGGAGCTCCGGCGGGCTTTTGACTTCGATCGTCTCTTTCGGCGACGGGGCAAAGCCGCCCAGCGCCTCGGGGTGCGCGTCGGCGTAAGGAAGGTAGGGCTTGACATCATAGATCGGCGTGCCGTCCATCAGGTCCGCGCCGGAGACGATCAGCACGTCGCCGAGGCCGTCCTCGTGCCGCACACCTTCGAGCTTCACGCAGGAAAGGCCGATGGCGTTCGGGCGGAACGGCGAGCGCGTCGCAAAAACGCCCACGCGCTCGTTGCCGCCAAGGCGCGGCGGGCGCACCGTCGGCGACCACGTATCGCGCACGGCGGCAGAGAACTGCCAGATGAGCCACAGGTGCGAAAAGCCCTCAATGCCGCGCAGCGCGTCGGGATTCCGGTACTCCGGTTCGAAGACGATCTTCGCGCGAAGCGCGGGGACGAGCCCGCTCTGGCGCGGGATGCCGAATTTTTCCGGAAAGTCAGAGTGGATTCTGGCAATGACTTTCATTGTATGTTCCATAGAATGCTCCTTTTTTCGCACCTAACAGAGGTGCGTGAGTTTTGCAGCGCCGCGGGCGCTGTATGGGGGCCCCACCTGCCGTGGGGCGCGGGGCAAAGGGGGTATTCTCTTCTCGAAGAGAATACCCCCTTTAAATCCCCCAGAGAAGGACGAGGGGCGCCCCCCTCGACCCCCTACATTGGCAGTCGGGCGCTTGAATGACTGCATGCGCTGCGCAATCGGGTGCGGTGTACATGGCTTCGCCATGAACCCCTGCGATTCGTAACCGTTTTGCAACCGCGCCTTACTATCGTGAGGCGCGAGTGACGGTAGAACGGCGGCAGACTGCGTGCGAAATAGCGGCATTGCTTCGCTCGCCGCATTGAGGAGGCTGGCGGTAGACGGTGATTAGTCTGCACTTCTACAAGATCAGCAGAGCGGCAGCGGATGATAGGAGCACATCAAGTCGTATAGCAACACTAAACGCGGCAACGCCGCGCGCAGGCACTCTCATTCCGGAGGCGCAAAAGTCATTCGAGCCCGAGACTGCCAATCAAAAGCCTTTCTCTTGGGGTTCCAAAGGGGCCATTCTCTTTTGCGAAAGCGAATGGCCCCTTTGCCCCCGCCGCCCGCAGGCGGCATACCCCCTCGCACTTGTGCGAAGAAAGGGAGCATTCTCTCACGTGAGAGAATAGCCCCCTTTCCCGCGTTCCCCACGTCAGGTGGGGGAATTTTCTGAAAAAAGTTCTGAAATTACTTCAGCTTCATCGGCGTGAGCTGGAGATAATCGTCCAGCGTACCGTCATGCAGGCAGCAATCGATGATCTCGCGGCCCAGCGGGTCGAGATCGTCGGAGATGAACTGCTGGAGCTGCTCTTTGAAGAAGTCGGTCAAAATCTTGGCGCCGGCGTCGTAGCCCGCGTTGCCGAGCTTGGACTGCGTCTCGGGGCGCAGGAACGTCTGACGGATGAACTGGCCGTCGAGCTTCATTTCATCGAGCGCGTAGCCGAACAGCGGGCAGCGCGCGGGGACCAGATGCTTTTCGCGCACAAAACCGTTGTGGCGCGCGAGGTATTCGCGCGAGAGCCACTCGCCCATGAATCCAACATGATAAGCGCCGATGTGCTGGTTCGGGATCAGCACGTTCGTCGTCTTAGGCGCAGACATGATCTGCTCGAGCAGCAGATTCGCCTGCGTGACTTTGAGGCCCGTGGCGAACGGCCAGTAGGAGCCGACGCCCTCGGCCTTCAGGCCGCTGCCGGCGTTCGTATCGGCGATGGACGGGTTCTTGAAGCCGCGCGGGGAGACGAGTCTCCACAGCCAGGCAATGGACTGCGGCACGACCTGCAGCATGCCCATGACGCCGTAGTTCGGGTCTTTCGCAGTAGAGGGCGGCATGCGCACACCGAAGCTGCGCACGTCGACTTCGACGGGCTCGGTATCAGGCACGATGTTGTCAACCATCTTGCGCGGCAGGATGACGCGCGGGTTGGAGCAGGGCTTGCCGTTCGACTCGATCACATGCTCCCAGATGAGGCAGGTCGCACCGGGCGTGCCGTCCATGTTGAAGAAGACCAGCGGCTCGCTCGGATGGATACAGATGCGCTCGTAAAGCGGGCTGTTACCGTAGGCATTCATGCCATCCATACGCAGGAACCAGCCGTCCTCGGCATCGAGGATGCGCAGCTTGCCGCTCTCGGGATCCTGAAAGCTCTTGAGCGCGCAGGCCATATCGTCGGCGATGGGGTGGATCTTACAGCTCTCGCCAAGCGTCATGTAATATTTTTCGCCCGTGACCGTATGCGTACCGATGAGCAGGCGGTCGTCCTCTTCGCGGTGGAAGTCCTCGAGCATTTCGCTCTTGCCGCCGCCGGACGCGCCCTCGTGCATGAACACGACCTCGCACTCATACGGCGTCTCGACCATGGCCGCGCTCGTGTGGCAGCAGACCCAGCCCTCCTGCTCGCCGATGTCGAGCAGCAGCGAGAAAACGCCCTTCTTGGCGCTGGGGCCAGGATAGAGGTTGTAGGCCCAGACCTCGTGCATCTCCTTGGAGCGGTTGTGCACGACGACCTGCTTGCCGTCAAAGTGCGTGTGGCGGAACGGCGGCGCGACAAAGATGATGGCGCGGGGCTTATAGTGCTCAGGCACATCGACAATGCTCGTAAAGCCCTGCATGTTCGCCAGCGACAGCGCGAAGAACGCGGCATTGAGCGGGCAGATCATCAGGCTCGGATAGCCGTGGCCGCGCGGACCGGCAGAAAACGGCAGCATGATGACCTGCTGCGTGGAGAGCCAGTCGAGCGTCTCTTGACGGAGCGACGAAAACTCGTAGCCAAAGCGGTCCTTGAAGCGCGGTTTGTCGGAGGGCAGATCGTCGCCGATGGCCATGCTGTTCGGGTCGCGGCGGCGCATGTAGTCTTCCATGAAGTTGACGACGCAGCCGTTCTTGCAGCGCACGACTTCCGCTTCCTTGACCGTGCCATTGCCCTCGATGGGGTAGACCACGTCATAGCGGGAGGTGTGCGTGGGGCCGTAGGCCATCTCCTCGAGCTCCGCCTTCGTTTCGGCGTAGGCGATGCACTTGCACTTTTTGAGTGCTGCGGTGACCTCGGGGGCTAAATCAAATTTTTCAAAATACTGGTCAAACATGAAAAGATCCCTCCACATCTCATTGGGGTTTGATGATTGTTTATTCGCTGCGGGACTTTTTCATGCCGCGTGTCTTCGGGGGAAGAACACTGCTGCGGCATAACAAAAGATTGAGGTAATGCTATCACGATTGATAGAAAAACGCAATAAAACATCCTTGAATGTTTTAGAAAACATGGATGATTTTTCAAAATAGTTAAATAAACAAAAAGAAGGCGCTCTGCTGCGCAGAGCGCCTTCACGGGAAATTTGAGAGAATTTACGAGATCTTTCTGATAAAATTACCGCCGATGCGCACACCCTCCTGCACGATGAAAAAGGCGTGGGGATCGAGCTCACGCACGGTCTCCTGCAGCTCCGCGACCTCAAACTTCGAGACGCAGACGCACAGCACGCGCATGTCGCTCTCCGTATATGCGCCCTTGCCCTCCCAGTACGTCACGCCGCGGCCAAGGCGCGACATGATGCTGCGCGGGAGCTCGGGGTCTGCGTCCCTTGTGAAGATGAGCACCTGCACATTGATGTTCTGCTGGTGTCCGCGGTCGATGAAAAGCGAGCAGAACACGGTGTAGATGACGGAGTAGATGGCCGTCTGGATGTCGAAGAGCAGTGCGCAGGCGACGTAGAGCACGATGTTGAAGCCCAGCGAAAAACGCCCGACGGTGAAGCGGCTGCCGCGCTTTGTGAGGCACAGTCCGACGACATCGAGCCCTCCGGTCGAGCAGCCGCAGGTCAGAGCCAAGCCGAGGGCAAAGCCGCACAGAATGCCGCCGACGAGGCACGAGGCGAGAGGATCGTCCAAGATCGGCACAGCGGGCGACTGGATCACGCTCAAAAAGAGCGACGACGCGCCCACGCAGATCAGCGTGCGGATCAAAAACGCGCGCCCGAGGTCGCGCCACGCGAGATACAGCACCGGAATATTGATGAGAAAATACAAGATACCGGCGATGTCCACCCCCGCAGGCAGCTCGACAGCCTGCGCGAGCAGTGTTCGGATGATCTGGCTCAGTCCGACCACGCCGCCGGAATAGAGGCCCATCGGTACGACGAAAAGGTTCACGCCCAGCGCGTAGAGGAATGTTGCGAAAACCGCGATCAGGACGCGTGCCCATTTGTTTTGCAGCGCTTTGTGCAGCATAGCTCTTGCCCTCACTTTTCTCCGCACTGACCATTATTCTATGTACCTGTGCGGGTCTTATTCGCTTGTTATTTTTTGATTATAGCCCATAGCGGAGGCACTTGTAAAGCCTTCTCCGCGCGCGGGAGAGCGTGCGCGACACCGTGGACTTGTCCCGCCCGATGGCCGCGGCGATCTCTGTGACGGTCATGTTTTCCTCGTACCGCAAGCGCAGCAGCTCGCGCTGGCGGGCGGTAAGCTCCTCCTCGCGGGCAAGGCGCAGATTGCGCTTGAGGCGCATGAGGTCGCTCTCGTTGTCGCCCGCGTGCGCAGCGATCCAGGCGGTCATGTCGCCGTAAACTTCATTGTTGCGCATACTATAAGGTGTACTTTTCATTGCGGTAATAGCCCCTTTCGTAATAGTGCCGCGTCAGCTCGGCCAGCTCGCGCGACTGGCGCTGAAGCTGCTGGAGCTCCAAAATGCGCCGCTTGAGTCGCTCGCGCTCCTCCTTCGTCGGCGCGGCCTTGGCCTGCTCGCGCAGGACCGTGATGCGCATGCGGAAGCGCAGCGCGTCCTCGCGGTAGACAAATGACATCTGATACAGCGTCATAGCGTGCTCGCCTCCCCTAATATGTATTCAAACGACCGGAGCGCTTCGCGCGCAAAGCGCGGAAAGCAGTCCGCGCAGACGGTCACGCCGTTTCGGTACCACAGCGTTTCTCCCGCGTAAATGTCCTGCGCGCAGAGCGAGCAGACCGCGTGCACCGAATCATGGTGTCTTTTTCCTACGTACAACAAAATTCCTCCTTTTTTCAAATTCCCTGTTGACAAACGAATCGAAGTCTGGTAATATACAACCTGTTCGTTGCTGAGATGCTGGTATAGCTCAGCTGGTAGAGCAGCTGATTTGTAATCAGCAGGTCGGGGGTTCGAATCC
>ENA-UOJL01000114-UOJL01000114.1-human-gut-metagenome-genome-assembly--contig:-P47-NODE-114-length-126276-cov-21.695843_pt1 | contig 126276 bp, 135 predicted proteins | sample MGYA00242347_ERZ723894 | MGnify/ENA metagenome assembly ERZ723894
AATTTTGGGAGGGAAACCCTTATGAAGATCATTCTCAAACAGGACGTCAAGACCATCGGCAAGAAAGATGAGATCCATGAAGTCTCGGACGGTTACGCCCGCAACTTCCTGTTCCCGCGCAACCTGGCAGCCCCGGCAGATGCCGCTGCCCTGAACCAGGCCCGCACCAAGAGCGAGGCCAAGGCCCACCACGAGGCCGAAGCCCGTGCCGCCGCCGAAGCCTTGGCTGCCAAAATCAAGGGCCAGGTCATCACCGCTAAAGTCAAGGGCGGTGCCTCCGGTAAGCTGTACGGCAAAGTCACCGGCAAGGAAGTCGCCGAGCTGCTGACCACCCTGACCGGCACCGAAATCGAAAAGAAAAAGGTCGAGCTTCCTTCCGCTATCAAGGAGTTCGGCAGCTATGATGCCTCCGTGCGCCTGTACGCCGGTGTCGTTGCGCCCTTCAAGCTGAAGGTCGAGGAACTGTAACTACAAATTTGACAGGGGAGGAGGACGCACGCTGTGCCAAAAAATGAAGAAGTAAGCCTGTCCAGCCTGGGTATCCAGATGCCCTACAATATGCAGGCAGAGCAGAGCGTGCTGGGGGCCGCGCTGATGGATGAGACGGTGCTGAACCGGCTCATCACCGACATGGAACCCGAAATGTTCTACTCAGACCAGAACCGCGCTGTCTACGAGACAATGCGTTCGCTCTATACCGAGAGCGAGGCCGTTGATGTCATCACGCTGGTGAATGCCCTTGCCAACGGCGGTACCTTTGCCAGCGCTGACGACGCTAAAGTGTACATTACCCGCATTGCCGAGACCGTCCCGGCCATCTCCAATGTCGATTCTTATTTTAAGATCGTCAAGGAGAAGTACCAGGCCCGCCGCCTCATCGATGCCGCCCGCGGCATTTTGAGCGAGACGGCCTCCGGCGAGGACGCCGACCTGCTGTTGGAAAGCGCTGAGCAGAAAATCTACGATATCCGCTCGGGCCGTGATAAGACTGGCGTCAAGACCATCAAGGAGTCCATCCTTGAGGTCATTGACACGATGCAGAAGTTAAGTGGTGCTGACCGCGACAAGTTTGCCGGCATTCCCACGGGCTTCAACTACCTGGACACAGTGCTCACCGGCCTGGGCCGCTCGGATCTTATCATTCTGGCCGCCCGCCCCGGTATGGGCAAAACGTCCTTTGCGCTGAATATCGCCACGAACGTTGCCCGCCAGCAGAAGGTGCCCACCATCATTTTCAGCCTGGAAATGACCTGCGAACAGCTGACCGACCGCATCCTTTCCAGCACGGCGAACATCGACAGCCAGGCGTTCCGCACCGGCCGTCTGAACAACTCCGACTGGAACGACTTTGCCCAGGCGACCTCGATGCTCTACAATGCCCCCATTTACATGGATGATTCCTCGGGTATCTCGGTGCCGGAGATCAAAGCAAAGATCCGCACCATCAACCAGGATCCCAAGAAAGAAAAGATCGGGCTTGTCATCATCGACTACCTGCAGCTGATGCAGAGTGCCAAGCGCACCGAGTCCCGCGTGCAGGAAATCAGTGATATCACCCGAAACTTAAAAATCATGGCAAAGGAACTCAACGTCCCTGTTATCGCGCTGTCCCAGCTGTCACGTGCGGCAGAAAAGACGGCGGGCCGGTCTGACCACCGCCCCCAGCTGTCTGACCTGCGTGACTCCGGCTCGATCGAGCAGGATGCCGATATCGTGCTGTTCCTCTACCGTGCAGCCTACTATAACTCCCAGAATGGGGAGGACAGCCAGGCCAACGAGAATGAGGCCGAGTGCATTGTGGCCAAAAACCGCCACGGTGAGACGAGCGTTGTCCGCCTGGGCTGGGACGGTGCCCACACGCGCTTCAGCAATCTGGATGTAGCCCATGAGTTCTGACGCGGAAAAAACTGTACAGCGTATTGAAGAGGCTCTGTTGGACGGCTGCCGCCGGCAGGGTCTGTTCAAGTCTGGCGACAGAGTCATTGCGGCCTGCTCCGGTGGGGCAGACTCGATGGCGCTGTTGCTTTTTTTGCTGCACCACCGTCGCACGCTGGAAATTGAGGTGCTGGCGACCCACGTCAACCACGGTATCCGGGGCGAGACCGCCAAACGTGATGCCGACTTTGTGGCGGATTTCTGCCGCCTGAACGGTGTGGAGCTCTTTCTGTATGACGCCGTGCAGGAGGGAATCGAGATACCGCCCCATCCCAGCGAGGATTGGGCGCGCGGCCTGCGGTACGGCTGGTTCGACGAGCTGGCCGCGCGGGAGGAAGCTGTTATTGCCACGGCGCACACGATGTCCGACCAGGCCGAGACCGTGCTTTTCCGCATGGCGCGGGGAACCGGGCTGCATGGACTGGCGGGCATCCCGCCTCGCAGGGGCTTTTATGTGCGGCCCTGCCTCTGCCTGACCCGCGCCGACACCGAGGCATACTGTGCCGCCCTGGGGCAACACTATATCCAGGACGAGACGAATGCCAAGGATACCTACGCCCGCAACCGCATCCGGCATGACGCCATCCCGGCGCTGCAATATGCGAACTCTGCCGCCGAGCGCAGCATTGCCAGACTCTGCCGCCAGATGCGTGAACTAGATGAATGGCTCACCGCCGAAGCTGCCGCCCTGCTGCAGGCAGCCAGTGTGCCGGGCGGGTATGACGCCGCTGCCCTGCGCAGCGCCGCAGGCCCGGTACTGGATGCCGCACTGCACGCCCTTGTCAGCCCAGTGCGCGACGCTGAGGAAAAGTATATCAGCCTGCTGCGTTTCCTGATTTTGAAAGGGGAAGGGGCCGTCCAGTTGACCCCGGAAGTGACCTTCAAAATCCGGAATGGACTGCTCGTCTGTCTGACAAAAGAGGGCGCACAGATTGCCCCGGCACCGCCACAGCCCTTTGAACCCGGTGAATTTTGCCTTCCGGGTGGTTATTTTGTGAAATTTCAGGTCGTAAAGTATGAAAAATTTCTAAAAAATCAACCAATTTTCAAAAAAGACTTAAACTGTTGTGCAGATTGTGCTAAAATACAAGGGAATGTTATTCTGCGCACAAGGCAGCCGGGGGATTTCTACCGCCCGGCTGGCCGCCACCTGCGGAAAACACTCAAAAAATATTATAACGAGCTTGGCATACCGCCCGCCGAACGCCCGCTGTTGCCTCTGCTTGCCGATGGCAGCGAGGTACTGTGGCTGTGGGGCTGCGGCTTTGCCGAGGGATGTGCCCCCGATGAGTACACCCACGAGGTACTGACGGTGCGGACAGAAAAAACAGGGGAGGCATAACTCTAATGAACAGCATGGACAAAGATATCGACCATGTTCTTGTGACCGAAGAGCAGATGAAGGCCAAAGTCGCCGAGCTGGGCGCACAGATCAGCCGCGATTACGCAGGCAAAGACCTGCTGCTGGTTTCCATTTTAAAAGGTGCGGTCGTTTTTATGGCAGACCTGATGCGCGAGGTCAAAATTCCCTGCGCCATCGACTTTATGGTCGTCTCCAGCTACGGCGGTGCCAACACATCGTCCACCGGCCTTGTCAAGATCATCAAGGATCTGGACGCTGACCTGACCGGCAGGGATGTTCTGATTGTCGAGGATATCCTCGACACCGGCATCACGCTGTCCAAGCTGGTTCCGGTGCTCAAAATGCGCAACCCCGAAAGCGTAAAGATCTGCACCATCCTCAGCAAGCCCAGCCGCCGCAAGGCCGACATTGAGCCGGACTACTGCGGCTTTGAGGTGCCCGACGAGTTCGTGGTCGGCTACGGCCTGGACTACGACGAAAAGTACCGCAACCTGCCCTACGTGGGCGTACTCAAGCCGGAAGTGTATTCCGACTGAACCAAAGGATCCAAAATGCCCGGTGAATACACCGGATAGGAGTTGATTTCTTGCAGCACAAACAACCGAAATTCAGCGGCATCCTTGTGGTGGCCGTCCTGATGGTGTTGGTTCTGTTCTTTGTCAGCCTTTCGCCGCTGCTGGCGGCCACCGGCACCAAAGACACAACCTACTCCGAAATTTATTACTACTTTGAAAACCAACAGGTGACCTCTTTCCGCTTGGATCTGGGCACCGGCAGCCTGGAACTTTGGCTCAAGGAAGGCAAAGCCGCCCTGCCGGAGTCCAACGCCGCAGCCAGCCTGCCCAGCGGCGGCCTGCTGAGCCTCGGCAATTCGGAGGACGAGGATCTGCCCGCCAACGGCGGCACGGTCTATATGACCTACAAGCTGCCCTACGGTGGTGACTTCAACACCGGAAAAATCTCCGATTTTGTCGATGAATACAACGAGGCCAACCCCGACGCCCCGATGGTGTTCGACTATGTCGCCGCCAAGACAAGCATTCCCTGGCTGGAAATTATCTTCTATGTCGCTATGATTGCCAGCATCGGCATGCTGTTCATGTCGATGTACCGCGGCGGCGCAGGCGGCGGCATCATGAATGTGGGCCGCGCCAAGGTCAAGGATCAGCAGGAGAACCAGCGCAAGGCAACCTTTGCCGATGTGGCCGGTGCCGATGAGGAAAAGGCCGAGCTGCAGGAAGTCGTTGAGTTCCTGAAAGCGCCCAACAAATTCAACTCTCTGGGTGCGCGCATCCCGCACGGTGTGTTGCTCGTCGGCCCTCCGGGTACCGGTAAGACCTTGCTGGCTCGTGCCTGCGCCGGTGAGGCTGGCGTGCCGTTCTACGCGATCTCCGGCTCTGACTTCGTCGAGATGTACGTCGGTGTTGGTGCCTCCCGCGTGCGTGACCTGTTTGAAAAAGCCAAAAAGACAATGCCCTCCATCATTTTTATCGATGAGATCGATGCTGTAGGCCGTCAGCGCGGCGCAGGTCTTGGCGGCGGCCACGATGAGCGTGAGCAGACCCTGAACCAGCTGCTGGTCGAGATGGACGGTTTTGACGCCAACGACGGCGTTATCGTTATGGCCGCCACGAACCGTGCGGATATCCTGGATAAGGCGTTGCTGCGTCCGGGCCGTTTTGACCGCCAGGTCTATGTAGGCCTGCCCGACGTCAAGGGCCGCGAGGAGATCCTCCGGGTCCACACGAAGAATAAGCCCCTCGGCCCCGATGTGAGCCTGAAAACGATCGCCCGCTCCACCGCCGGTTTCTCCGGCGCGGATTTGGAAAACCTCGTCAACGAGGCGGCCCTGCTGGCTGCCCGCCAGGGCAAGAAGGCCATCACCGAGAAGGAGATCGAGGAAGCCTCCGTCAAGGTCATGATGGGCCCCGAGAAGAAGAGCCACGTTGTCACCGACGAGGAGCGCCGCTTGACCGCTTACCACGAGACAGGCCACGCCATCACCGGCTACTTCTGCAAGCACCATGACCCGGTGCACCAGATCAGCATTATCTCCCGCGGCGGTGCAGGCGGCTACACGATGTACCTGCCCGAGAAAGACCCCAGCTACGTCACCAAGACTGCAATGTTCGAGAACATCGTCTCGCTGCTGGGCGGCCGTGTGGCCGAGCAGCTTGTGCTGGATGATATCTCCACCGGCGCATCCAACGACCTGCAGCGCGCCACCGATACGGCCCGCGCCATGGTCACGCGGTACGGCTTCTCGGAGCGGATGGGTCCTGTCGTCTACGGCAGCGACCCCGGCGAAACCTTCCTGGGCCGTGACTTCGGCCAGGGCAAGGGCTACTCCGAGACGATTGCCTCCGAGATCGACAACGAGATCCGTGACATTGTGGACGAAGCCTACGAGACCGCCCGCCGCACCCTGACCGAGCACATGGACGAGCTGCACAAGGTCGCAGGCGTCCTGATGGAGCGCGAGAAGATCAGCGGCGAGGAATTCAAGACCCTGATGGAGGGTGGAACCCTGCCGCCCTATGACATCGGCAAGGGCGAAACCGCCAAACCCGAAGCACCTGCGCCGGGAAATGCAGAACCTGTGCAGCCTGCCGAACAGACCGAAACCCAGCAGCCAGCCGAGCCGGACAACACCCAGCCCGACACGCAAGAGTAAAGAGTAGGTGTGAACTATGGATCAGAATTTTTCCCTGATGGCGCAGTCCCGCGCTAACTATTACACGGCCGGCAGCCCGGTCCAGTTTGTGCGTGTTGAGCTGCTGAAAGGCGACGTGACCGGTGAGGTCGCCGTCTGCCTGACCTTTAAAAATGTCGGCACCGAGCCGCTGACCGGCTTGGTCGTCCACTTCAAATGTAAGGATGCCGCCGGTCAGGTCCTGTGCGAGGATGACTTCTACTATGAGCAGCTCAACGCCCAGCCCGGTGCTGTGTTCGGCAGTGACGATGCCGTCTATGTCAGCGACACGCCGGTCTCCAGTGTCGAAGTCGAGCAGGATCGCGCATTCCTGAATGGCCGCGGCGTTGACCTGCGCAACTACAAGCGCGTGCGCCTGAATATGCCCCGTGTGCTGCCTGGCTCCATTTCCCGCACTTTGCAGCAGCGCACCGGCAATGTGCAGCTGACCTGCGTGCCCCAGGATACCGAGTACGGCTGGTTCTGCGCCTGCGGCGCGTTCCACCCCAACGAGGAAAACACCACCGTCTGCTCCGAGTGCGGCGGTGACCGCGCAGCCATCAAGGCCACGCTGACCGGCATTTTGGAGGAAGCCCGCCAGGCTGCCGAGCGCCAGCAGCAGGAAGTCAACGCCGTTGCAAACAGCGTTGCGCCTGCCCCGGCCCCTCAGCCACAGGCACAGCCTGCCCCTGCCGCTACTGACCCCCGCGCTATGGCCAACGCCGTGCAGGCCGCTATCACGGGCCAGCAAGATATCCCGCCGCAGAGTGCCTACGAGCCGGAACAGGCTACCGCCGCCTTTGAGCCGCAGAGCAACGGTTATGCGGATGATGAGGACGAGGAAGCCGAGCGCGTCCGCCGTTACGCCCCCAAGGGCCGTCTGTTCGACGACGAGGATGACGAGGACGACGGCACCCAGATGTACGACACCGACGATCTGGACGACGACGATTACGATGATCGCAAGAAGTCCAAGAAGCGAGGCCGTTACGCCGATGACGACGAGTCCAGCGAAGATGACGTCATGGCCGAGCGTATCATCCGCCTGGCCCCGCCCATCACGGCCATCGCCTGCGCACTGATTGTTGCGGTATCCTTGGTCTATCATTTCATTTTGGCATAAAAAATTGCCGTGGCATTCCGCTTTTGGAATGCCACGGCTTTTTATTTTTCTGCCGTCAAACGCTCGAACGTCTTAATGATTTCCGGATCATTCAGCTTAATGACCTTGCCGGAAAGGTAGTGCAGTGTATTTTCCTCGGGGATGCGGCCAAACGTCAGCCGCTGGGCACACAACGCCTGGGTCTTTAGCCCACTGCGCTCGTTCATCTTGCGGTTGCCGTACTTGATATCGCCCAGTACTGGGTGGCCCAGGTAAGCCAGGTGGGCGCGTATCTGGTGGGTACGCCCGGTAATCAGTCCGATGCGGCACAGCGCAAACGGCCCTGCCTGGCGGATGACCGTCACTTCGGTGATGATCTGCTTGTAGCCCTCGCTCTCCCGCGCATGGATGCGCACCTTGTTGTTTTTTTCGCTGTGCTGCAGCCAGGCCACAAACCGGCCCTGGGGCGGGGCCCCCACCGTAATGGTCAGGTATTCCTTCTTCATTAAGTCGTCGCGGATGATGGTGTTCAGATCGCGCAGGGCTGTGTAACTCTTGGCGGCCAGCACCAATCCTTCCGTGCCGCGGTCCAGACGGTTGCACAGTGCCGGGGCAAACCGTTTTTCGGCGTGGGGGTCATACTCGCCCTTGCCCTCTAAATATGCGGCAAAGGCATCCACCAGGTTGGCATCCCCGGTGCGGTCGCTGTGGCAGAGCAGGTGCGCGGGCTTGTACAGCACCGCAAAGTTGGCATCCTCGTACACAACGGTCACAGGGGGCTGTTTGCGCTGCGGCTTGGCAGTCTTGGTGGCTGGCTTGCCCACCGGGAAAAACTCGTCATTGATGTACATTTCGATCAAATCGCCGGTCTGCAGCCGGGTGTCCGGCTCGGCGCGTTTGCCGTTGACTTTGATGCGTTTATTGCGGAACGCCTTGTACATCATGCTGCGGGGCATATCTTTGGTTACGCCCTCCACAAAGCGGCTCAGGCGCACGCCGTTTTCGTTAGGGCCTGCTGTAAAACTTTTCATCGTATCCTCTTTAAAAATCATGCGTAAAACAGTTGTCTAAATGCTCTATTCAGTATATAATAAAACCAGCAAAACGTAAAGATGGGATGTGAAAAAATGGCAGAGGAAAATCTCCACGCGAACCACCGCGCCCGGATGCAGGAGCGCGTTGACCGCGACGGTCTGGACAGCCTGGCCGAGCATGAGGCGCTGGAATACCTGCTGTTTTTGTCTATCCCGCGGGCAGACACCAACGAATTGGCCCATCGGCTCATCAACCACTTTGGGGATTTCTGCAAGGTGATGGAGGCCGAACCCGACGAGCTGATGCAGGTTGAGGGGGTCGGCCCCAAGAGTGCGCGGCTGATTGCCACAGTTATGGCGTTCGGCCGGTACTACCAGCTGAAAAAGCGCAAGACCCGCCAGGCTCTTGACAAGGCCGAGGCGGCCATTGAGTACGTGAAACCCCTGTTCCGCGGCGTGCAGAATGAGCAGCTGTATTTGATTCTGCTGGACGACGCCTGCCGACCGGTGCAGGATCTGCGCATCGCCGAGGGTGTGCCCAACCGCGTGACGGTGGACACTCGGAAGCTGCTGCGCGCCGTGGCCCGCACCAACTCTACCTGCGGCATCCTGGCCCACAACCATCCCACCGGGTTGGCCATCCCCTCCGAAGCCGACCGCCTGACGACCTACCGCATTATGGAAGTCACCGGCCAGCTGGGCTTTACTATTATGGATCATATCATCATAGCAGGGGAGGACGGCTGCTCAATGCTGAACCGTGGCAGCCTGCCCGAGTACCGCCCGGGCGGCGGCATCTTGCAGGCCGCCAGCCGATGAACCTGCCCCAAACGCTCTGCCGCCAGACCGGCAGGGCGCATTTTTTCTGCTTTTTCGCACAAAATGTTCGCAAAGGACTTTACATTAAAAATTTGTCGTGCTATAATCTTTATACAACTAATCGTTGTACTCTGAAAGGAGAGACAATGGACGAAGTTTTTCACTTGAAAGCCCCATTCCAGCCCACCGGCGACCAGCCACAGGCGATAGAAGCGCTGGTACAGGGCATCAACGAAGGGGACGAAGCCCAAACGCTGCTGGGCGTCACCGGTTCCGGCAAAACATTCACGATGGCGAACATCATTGCCCGGTGCAACCGCCCTACGCTGATTCTGGAGCCGAACAAAACGCTGGCAAGCCAGATTTGTACTGAGATGCGCGGCTTTTTCCCGGAGGATGCCGTGGAGTATTTTGTCTCCTACTACGACTACTACCAGCCGGAGGCCTACATTCCCTCCACGGATACCTATATTGAAAAGGACAGCGCCATCAACGACGAGATCGACCGCCTGCGCCACTCGGCCACGGCTGCCTTGTCCGAGCGGCGCAACGTCATCATTGTGGCATCGGTGTCCTGCATCTACTCATTGGGCGACCCTATCGACTACCGCAGCATGGTCATCAGTCTGCGCCCCGGTATGCAGATGGAACGCGATGAACTGTGCAGCCGCCTGGTCAAACTGCAATATGAGCGCAACGACATGAACTTTATCCGCAACAAGTTCCGCGTGAAAGGGGACACGGTGGACATCCACCTGGCCTACAACGATGAGTACGCCATCCGGGTAGAGTTCTTTGGCGACGAGATTGACCGCATCATCGAGTTTGACCCGCTGACCGGTGAGCATAAGAATATTGTGCGCCATGTTGCGATTTTCCCGGCCAGCCACTATATTGTCGGCCCGGAAAAGATGGCGGAAGGCCTGAAAAAGATCCAGGCCGAAATGGAAGAACAGGTCAAAAAATTCACCGAGGAAGGCAAACTTCTCGAGGCACAGCGTATCCAGCAGCGCACGAACTACGATATGGAAATGCTGCAGGAAGTCGGCATGTGCAAGGGTATTGAAAACTACTCTGCCGTGCTGTCCGGCCGTGCGCCGGGGTCTACCCCCACAACGCTGCTGGACTACTTCCCGGACGATTTCCTCTTGATGGTGGACGAGAGCCACGTCATGCTGCCCCAGGTGCGCGGTATGTTTGGCGGCGATTACAGCCGTAAGAAAACGCTGGTGGAATACGGTTTCCGCCTGCCGTCGGCCTTCGACAACCGTCCACTGAAATTTGAGGAATTTGAGTCGAAAATCCATCAAAAAATCTTTGTCTCAGCCACCCCCGGCGAGTATGAGCGCCAGCATTCCAGCCGTGTGGCAGAGCAAGTCATCCGCCCCACCGGCCTGCTGGACCCGCTTATCATGGTGCGCCCAGTCGAAGGGCAGATTGAAGACCTGCTGGGCGAGATACGCACCCGCATTGACCGCGGTGAGCGTGCCCTTGTCACAACGCTTACCGTCAAGATGGCCGAGGATTTGACCGACTACCTGGAAGAACACGGCGTCAAGACGAAATATATGCACCATGAGGTCGATACGTTTGAGCGCATGGAGATCATCAAAGATCTGCGCGTTGGGGCTATCGACGTCATTGTCGGCATCAACCTTTTGCGCGAGGGTTTGGACCTGCCCGAGGTATCGCTGATTGCGATATTAGACGCCGACAAGGAAGGCTTCCTGCGCAGCGAGACGAGCCTAATCCAAACCATCGGCCGCGCAGCTCGCAACGCCAATGGCGTGGTGCTGATGTACGCCGACGAAGTCACGCCCAGCATGGAGCGGGCCATCATGGAGACCGAGCGCCGCCGCGCAATTCAGGATGCCTACAACAAAGAGCACGGCATCACGCCAAAGACCATCGTCAAGGCCATCGGCGACGGGCTGGAAATCAGCATGAGCGAGGAAAACAAGCGGATGCGTCAGCACCGCATGAGCCGCGTGGAGCGTCAGCAGACCATTGAGCGCCTGACCAAGGAAATGAAAGAGGCTGCACGCTTGCTGCAATTTGAGCTGGCCGCCCAGCTGCGCGACGAAATACAGCGCCTGGAACGTGGAGAGGACCCCACCGCCGCCGACACCAGCGAGCGCAAGGCCGCCGCCAAAACACGCAAAGGCAGGAGGAAATATAAAAATTGAGTACCACACCCGAAAAAACGCCTGCAAAGCGCAATTCTAAAATCAAAATCGACCCGAACAACCGCATTGTCATCAAGGGCGCACGGGAGCATAACCTGAAAAACGTCAGCCTGGAACTGCCCCGAGACAAGCTCATTGTCATGACCGGTCTGTCCGGATCCGGCAAGTCGAGCCTTGCCTTTGACACGATCTTTGCGGATGGTCAGCGCCGCTATATGGAAAGCCTTTCCAGCTACGCCCGCCAGTTCTTAGGGCAGATGGAAAAGCCCGATGTGGATGAAATCACCGGCCTGTCCCCGGCAATCTCCATCGACCAGAAAACCACCAGCCACAACCCGCGTTCCACCGTGGGCACGGTCACCGAGATTTACGACTACCTGCGCCTGATGTACGCTCGTATCGGCGTGCCGCACTGCCCGATCTGCGGCCGGGAAATCACCCAGCAGACCGTGGATGAGATGGTGGACGAGGTGCTTAAGCTGCCCGAGCGCACCCGCTTCCAGGTATTGGCCCCGGTCGTCCGTGCCCGCAAGGGCACCCAGGCCAAGGAACTGGACGCCGCCCGCCGCGCCGGTTTTGCCCGCGTGCGTATCGATGGCAATATGTATGACCTGAGCGAGGAAATCGGCCTCGAAAAGAACATCAAGCACACGGTGGAGATTGTTGTTGATCGTCTGGTCATCAACGATACCGTGCGCGGCCGCCTGGCGGATTCCATCGAGACTGCGCTGGCTCAGGCCAACGGCTTGGTGGTCATTGACGTTATCGGCGGCGAACCGATGATGTTCAGTCAGAGCTACGCCTGCCCCGAGCACGGCGTCTCGGTCGAGGAACTGACCCCTCGGATGTTCAGCTTCAACAACCCATTCGGTGCCTGCGAGAAATGCACTGGCCTGGGCACCTTTATGAAAGTAGACCCGGCCCGCGTCATCCCCGACAAGCGCAAGTCCATCCGTGAGAGTGCCATCAAGGCCAGCGGCTGGTACTATGCCGAGGGTTCAATCTCGGAAATGACCTACAAGGCCCTGGGCAAGCACTACGGCTTCACGCTGGACACACCCATCAAGGAGTTCAGCAAGGAGGCCCTGCACGCCCTGCTGTATGGTACCGGAGATGAACGTATTGAGATGCAGCGCGAGAGTATGTTCGGCTCGGGCACCTACTACAACCAGTTTGAGGGCATCATTCCGAACCTGGAACGCCGCTTCCGCGAGACGAGCAGCGAGTGGGTCAAGGAGGAAATCGCCCTTGTCATGTCCAGCGAGGAGTGTCCCGCCTGCCATGGCCGCCGCTTAAAGCCCACCAGCCTGGCCGTGACCGTGGGCGGCATCAACATTTCCGACTTCTGCGACAAGAGCGTCAATGAAGAACTGGATTTCATTAACACCGCCAAGGTCAGCGCCCGGGACGAAATGATCGGTGCGCCGATTTTTAAAGAGGTCAAAGAGCGCCTGGGCTTCTTGAAGAGTGTGGGCCTGGGTTACTTGACCCTGTCCCGCGGCGCGTCGTCGCTGTCCGGCGGCGAGAGCCAGCGCATCCGCCTGGCGACCCAGATTGGCAGTGCGCTGACTGGTGTGCTCTATGTGCTGGATGAGCCGAGTATCGGCCTGCACCAGCGTGACAACGACAAGCTGATTGCCACGATGAAGCGCCTGCGCGACTTGGGCAACACCCTGATTGTCGTGGAGCACGACGAGGACACGATGCGTCAGGCAGACTATATCGTCGATGTTGGCCCCGGTGCGGGCGTCCACGGCGGTGAGATCGTCGCGGCTGGCAGTGTAGCGGATATCTGCAAGGCAAAGCGCAGCATCACCGGCGCGTACTTGTCGGGCCGCAAATTTGTTGAGGTTCCCGCCACCCGGCGCGAGGGAAACGGAAAGTTCCTGCGCGTCGTCAAGGCACGCGAGAACAACCTGCAGGATATCACAGTAGATTTTCCGCTGGGCAAGATGATCTGCGTCACCGGCGTGTCCGGCTCCGGAAAATCGACGCTGGTCAATGAAATTTTGTACAAGACGCTGGCGGCAGCCCTGAACGGTGCCCGCAGCCGTCCCGGCCAGTGCGAGGAAGTTGAGGGCATGGAGTGGGTCGATAAGGTCATTGGCATTGACCAGTCGCCCATTGGCCGCACGCCGCGCTCCAACCCGGCCACCTACACCGGCGTGTTCGGGGATATCCGCAGCCTGTTCGCCAACACCCAGGACGCCAAAATGCGCGGCTACGGACCCGGGCGTTTCAGCTTTAATGTTAAGGGCGGCCGCTGTGAAGCCTGCGAGGGCGGCGGCATCCTGACCATTGAAATGCACTTCCTGCCCGATATCTACGTGCCATGCGATGTCTGCAAGGGCAAGCGCTACAACCGCGAGACGCTGGAAGTCAAGTACAAGGACAAGAATATTTCCGATGTGTTGGATATGACGGTGGAGGAAGCTTGCGCTTTCTTCGCCAACATCCCGAAAATTGCCCGCAAATTGCAGACTTTGCAGGAAGTCGGCCTCGGTTATATCCAGCTGGGCCAGGCCGCCACGACGCTGTCCGGCGGCGAAGCGCAGCGCGTCAAGCTGGCCAATGAACTGGCCCGCCGCGACACCGGGCAGACTGTCTATATCCTCGATGAGCCGACCACCGGCCTGCACGTCGCGGATGTCCACCGCCTGGTCAAGGTCCTGGACAAGCTTGTCGATGCGGGTAACACGGTCATCGTCATCGAACACAATCTCGACGTCATTAAGCGTGCTGACTATATCATCGACCTTGGCCCCGAGGGCGGCAGCGGCGGCGGTACCATCGTCGCGACCGGCACGCCTGAGGAAGTCGCGCAAAATCCCAACTCCTTCACCGGGCAATACCTGAAACCTGTGCTGGAACGCGCGGCAGAATTGCAGCAATCACAAAAATAACACAGACGGCTTTCCTGCGGGAAAGTCGTTTTCTTTGTTGTGCCGCTGTTTTTTTGCCTGCGCATTGCCAGACATTGGGGTTTGCATCACAGCGCGTTTTGTGGTATAATAATCACATGTAGGCTTTGAGGAGGGCGGCGCTGTGACAGTTTTGCGATATACTGTGCCGCCGGAGAACGAGGGCTGCAAGCTGGGGCTGTTCCTGCGAATGCAGGGCGTCACGGCAGGGCTGATCAAGTCCGTCAAGCACGACGGCAGCGGCTTTTTTGCCGATGATGCCCCCCTGCACACCAACCAGCCGGTGCACGCCGGGCAGTGTATTTCCTTTGCGCTGCCACCGGAACATGACACATCGGTGACGCCGCAGCCGGTACCGTTTTCCATCGCCTATGAAGATGAATTTGCCGCAGTGCTCAACAAGCCTGCGGGCATCGCCGTACACCCCACGCTGAACTACCCGGATGGCACGCTGGCCAACGGCTGGCTGTACCATCTGCAGCAGCAGGGGCGCACCGGCATTTTCCGCCCTGTCAACCGCATTGACAAAAACACCAGCGGTCTTGTGCTCTGCGCCCAGAACGCCTTTGCCGCACCGTTGCTGGCTGCCTCGGCCCACAAGTGCTACCTTGCCATTGTGCAGGGGGCAATGCCATTGGGCCGCGGCAGGGTAGAGGCCCCCATTGCGCGGCGGGGTGATTCCATCATTGGCCGCTGCGTGCGGGAAGATGGCAAGTACAGCCTGACGGAATATCAGGTGCTGGCCGTGGGCCGCAGCCACAGTTTGGTGGCCTGCTGGCTCTGCACCGGGCGCACTCATCAAATCCGCGTCCATATGGCGTATATCGGCCGCCCTCTGGCGGGGGACACCCTCTACGGCGGCTCGGATACAGTCATTGCCCGCCACGCACTGCATTGCGCCATCCTGCATTTTGCCCACCCGCTGACAGGCAAGCCTATCCGGGTCGAGTGCCCGCTGCCCGCCGACATGGCCGCCCTGGCCGAGACTGAAAACCTGCTGGACGGCTGGCAGCTGAGCAGTCTGCCCTGCGGCGAAGATGCACTTACTTAAACTTTGTTACACACGGAAAGGAGCTTCCGTATTTTGAATCCCATCCAAACCGATGCGACGCCGAAGAGTGAAAACCTCGCCGGTCAGTCGGAAAGCGCGGAGAATGCGCGCTTTGCTCATTCCGCCCAGGAGAAAAAACGCAACGAGAACCGCCGCAAGGCATCCCGCTACATGAAAGATTTGCAGCGCCGCAGTGTTGTCGGCGATATGCTGTACATGGTCGGTTTCTGGGTCGAGTATGTCTTTGTCTGCGTCGGCCGCAGGCTGGGCGCTGTACTGCACGGTGTCGCCGATACCGCGCTGAACCTGCTGCTTATTGTGCTGCGCCCGATTTTGATTGGGCTAATCACGCTGGTGGAGGACCTGACCGGTCCCTTCGTGCGCATGGCGTCGGGCATCCGCCACATCCAAGCCCTGCCGGACACGATGGAGGAGAGCGAGGCCGGCACTGTCCGTGCCGCCAAGGCCAAGTATCTTGCCAGCGGCATCCGCAAATATGCCATCGTCGTATGGAACGCGATTACATACATCCTGCCCGCCGTGGCAGCTGCGGGCCTGGTGGTCATTGTGCGCGGCGGCCTGGGCCTGAAGTTCGTGCTGAACGTGCAGGTGAACGGCGAAAACGTCGGCTATGTGGAGAGCGAGCAGGTGTTTGAGAGCGCCCGCGAGGATGTGCAGTCGCGTATCAACACCGCCAAGCGTATGCTGCAAAATTCCGGCTCGGACATCACCGACACAAACTGGGACGTCTACCCGACCTATTCGCTGTCCATCGGCAACCAGACAATGACCGAGAGCGAGATTGCCAACGCCATTCTGCGTACCGCCAGTGACGAGATCATCAACGGCACGGCTGTTTATGTGGACGACCAGCTGCTCTATGTCACCACTGAGGGCGACCACCTGCGCACCTATCTGGAAAACATCAAGGCCCCCTTTGAGGATGCCATGGACAGCAGCATCTACACGGCGTTTGCCCACAGTATCCGCTTGGTGGACGGCGTTTACCTGCAGGAATCCGTCAGCTCCTACGCCGATGTGATCAGCGCGCTGAGCGAGGGCGGCGGTATCCACACCTACACTGCTGTCGAGGGTGACACCGTACAGAGCGTTATCGACACCACCGGTGTCAACTTTGACTCGCTGGCACAGATGAACCCCGACCTGCTCTCCCTTGACCAGGAAATTCCCGAGGGCACCGTCATTACGACCGGCGCATCCTCGGCAGAGCTTATCAAGGTCAAGGTCGTCCGCCGCGACACCGAGACCGTGGCAATTCCCTTTGACACCCAGAACTCCGAGTCCGACCAGTACGATTTCGGCAAGGTCGTGACCGTGCAGGAGGGCGTGGACGGCTCGGAAGAAATCACCTACGAAACCACGATGATCGACGGTGCGGTCACTGACCGCCAGGCTGTGGCCTATAATGTGCTGCAGGCCCCCACGCCGGAAATCACCGTCACCGGTACCAAGCTTAAAAACGGCATGGTCGCCAAGGTCGGCTCTGGTTCCTTCATCTGGCCTGTACCGGGCTACAAGTATGTCAGCCGCTGGATGGGCAACGGCCACCGAGGCGCAGATATCTGCGCGGCCTACCACACGACCATTATTGCGTCCGACTCCGGCACGGTCGTTGCTGCCGGCTGGCATTACTCCTACGGCAACTATGTCGAAATCGACCATGGCAACGGCTACCGTACCCTGTACGGCCATATGTCCGAAATTGCCGTTACCCAGGGCCAGGCCGTCAGCCAGGGCCAGACCATCGGCTATGTCGGTTCCACCGGCAACTCCACCGGCAACCACTGCCACTTTGAGATGTCGTATAACGGCGCACTGTTCAGCGCCTATACGCTGTTTCCCGGTATGTAATTTGGCTTGAAAGTGCTGTCGAAAACAAGCACATCTTGTACTGTTTCACAAAAATTTTGCAAATAGGTAGAACAGGACTTTTCAATCACCGCAAAATGTTGTATAATCATGTAAAGTGTGTACTATTGGAACGCTGTCTGACAGAGGGTTGACGGCGAACCGCTGCACAAAGGAGAGCTACACTTGGAAAAATACGTTATTCGCGGGGGCAAGCCGCTGGTCGGCGATGTCAACATTGGCGGTGCCAAAAACGCCGCAGTTGCCATACTGCCTGCCACGATTTTAGCGGGCGGAAAATGCCTGATTGAAAATCTTCCCTGCATCAGCGACGTTATGGCGTCGCTGCAGATATTGAGCGAGCTAGGTGCCAGCATCCGCATGGTCAGCCGCAGCACCTATGAGATCGATACGACGCATATTGACAGCACCGAAGTCTCCAATGAGCTGTCTCGCCAGATGCGTGCCAGCTACTACTTCCTTGGCGCACTGCTGGGCCGCTTTGGGGCAGGGCAGGTCGCCATGCCGGGCGGATGTAACCTGGGTCCGCGCCCCATCGACCAACACTTGAAGGCATTCAACGCCTTCGGGGCCGAGGATTCGGTGGAGTACGGTCAAATCCATGTCAAGTCGAATCACCTTGTCGGCGGCCATGTGTTTTTTGACACAGTCTCCGTCGGCGCGACGATGAACGCTATGTTGGCGGCCGTTCTGGCTGAAGGCACTACGATCCTTGAAAACGTCGCACGTGAGCCGCACATCGTTGACCTTGCCAACTTCCTGAACATGATGGGCGCAGATGTACATGGCGCCGGTACGGATGTTATCAAAATCCACGGCGTCAAGCAGCTGCACGGCTGTAACTACTCTATCATCCCGGATCAGATCGAGGCCGGCAGCTACATGGTAGCCGCCGCCATCACCAAGGGCAATATCACGCTGCACAACGTCATCCCCAAGCATATGGAGCCTATCACAGCCAAGCTTCGTGCCGCAGGCTGCGAGGTGGAGGAATTTGACGATGCCCTGCGCATCACCCGCACAGGTGAGCTACGTCCACTGAAACTCAAGACAATGCCGCACCCCGGCTTTCCGACGGATATGCAGCCGCTGATGACGGCGCTGCTGACCCTTGCCAAAGGCACTTCCATCGTAACCGAGGGCATCTGGGAAAACCGTTTCCGCTATGTGGATGAGTTGATCCACATGGGTGCAAACATCCAGGTGGATGGCCAGGTCGCCGTCATTGAGGGCGTCAAGGAACTGCACCCCGCGCCGCTGCGGGCTACTGACCTGCGTGCCGGTGCCGCCATGGTCATGGCTGCGCTGGCAGCCGACGGCACAAGCGAAGTGGATGAGACCATCCACATCGAGCGCGGCTATGAGAACATTGTGGAGAAACTGCAGGCCCTGGGCGCAGATATCCGTCGTGTGGAAATTCCGGCCAATGCCGTGAGCCGGGCAATGTAAAAAACTCCTGGGCCGCTTAGGCGGCCCAATTTTTATGGAAAGCGTTAGGACAGACAAATGGCATATTTTACCACCTTGTATTCTGGCTCCTCCGGCAACTGTGGGCTGGTGCGCTGCGGCGACCAATATCTGCTCATCGATATGGGCAAAAGCTGCCGCACAACTCTGACTGCGCTGAAATCCCTGGGACTGGCCGTCAGCGACTGTGCTGGCATCCTCATCACGCACGAGCACTCCGACCACGTCGCCGGGCTGGACACCTTCCTGAAAAAATATCCCACCCCGCTGTACGGCTGCGCGGATACGCTGGATACCCTGCAATCCAGGGGAACCATCCCGCCTACGGTGGATGCAATTCCGGTGGACGGCCAGACGCTTGAAATTGGTGAGTTTACCGTGACATCTTTTCCCACCAGCCATGACGTGCCCTGCTGCGGTTACCGCGTCCGCGCAACGGACGGCCATGTGATGGCCCTTGCCACTGACCTTGGCTATCTGACGCCGGTCGTACAGGATAACCTGATCGGGTGTGACCTGGTAGCGCTGGAGGCCAACTACGACGCTTTCAGCCTGCACGGCGGGCCGTATCCCTACTACTTGAAAGTCCGCATTGCCAGCGACCGGGGCCACTTGGACAACAAGGCCTGCGCGGCGGAGATTCTTGACCTGATCCAGGACGGCTGCAAAAAGTTTGCCCTCTGCCATTTGAGCCAGACGAACAACTCGCCGGAGCTGGCGCTGACTACGGTCTATAACGTGCTGCTGGCAGCGGGCATCCAGCCCGGGCGGGATGTGCTGATTCAGGCGCAGCACCGCAGCGAAGTCAGCCCCTACATTGAATTTTAAGCGGGGAGAGACCATGCAGAATATTGATTTGATTGCCATTGGCAAGATGAACGCCGCCTACTTCGCGCAGGGTGTAGCCGAATATCAGAAGCGGCTGGGTGGTTTCTGCAATTTCCGCATTATCGAGCTGCCGGAGGTGCAGATTGCCGATAAAAACGCCAGCGATAAGCAGATTGCCAAAGCCCTGCAAAAGGAGGGAGAGGCGATTTTAGCCAGCGTGCGCAAGGGGGCGTATCTTGTTGCCCTCTGTGTCGAGGGCAGGCAGGTGTCCAGCGAGGACCTGGCTGCCATGATTGCTGAGCGTGCCATGAGCGGCGCAGGGGATATGGCGTTTGTCATCGGCTCCTCCCATGGGTTGGACGACAGCGTCAAGCGTGCCGCGCAGGCCCGCATCAGTCTGGGGCGTATCACATTGCCCCACCAACTGGCTCGCCTGGTCCTGACAGAGCAGCTCTATCGCGCCTGCACCATCAATGCAGGGATGAAATACCATAAGTAGGGGCGTCCTCGACGTCCCGGGCGGATGACAAGCATCGGCCCGCAAACCAACCGCCACCCCAAAACAAAAACTGCCCTGTGGAGTCATTCACTCCACAGGGCAGTTTCTATTTACAAATTAGTAGTGCAGCAGGTCGAGAGAATCCTGATACGGGGTCTCGGTGGCGACCTTCATGGTGGCTTCGCTCTTGTACTTGTTCAGCATAGCCACGCTCTTGGCGGGGTCAGCCAGCGTACCGGCACCGGCAATGCAGCCGCCCGGACAGGCCATGCCTTCCAGCAGGTAGCCATTGTACTTGCCGGCCTTGGCCATCATCATCATCTTCTTGCAGTCGGCCAGACCCTGGGCGCTCATGACCTTGACCTCGCGGTCGGGATCCATCTTCTTGATGGCGTTGACAACAGCCTGGGCAACACCGCCGGAAGCTGCAAAGCCACGGGCATCAGCACTGGCGCTGTTGAAGGCATCCTCCGGGTTGTCGGACAGGTCCGCAAAGTTGACAGCCTTCGCCTCGAACAGGCCCATCAGTTCCTCAAAGGTCAGCACAAAGTCGACCTCACTGCGGACGGAGCGACGGCTGGCTTCCAGCTTCTTGGCGGCGCAGGGGCCGACGAAGCAGATGCGGGCGTTGGGCTTTTCCTTCTTGATGAGGCGGGCGGTCAGGACCATCGGGGTCATGGCCATGCTGATGCACTCAGCCTGCTGGGGGAACAGCTTCTTCGCCATAACGCTCCACGCGGGGCAGCAGGACGTGCCCATGAACGGGATCTTGGCGGGAACTTCCTCCATGAAGTCCTTCGCCTCGTCGATGGTGCACAAATCGGCACCGATAGCGACCTCGTCCACATCGGCGAAGCCCAGCTGACGCATGGCCTCCTTCAGCTTGGCGGGGGTCATACCGGGGAACTGGTTGATGAAGGCGGGGGCGACGATGGCAACGACCTCGTCACCGCGCTTGATGGACTGGATCAGCTGGAAGATCTGACCCTTGTCGACGATGGCACCGAACGGGCAGTTGACAAGGCACATACCGCAGGAAACGCACTTATCGTAATCGATCTCGGCACGGCCGTGCTCGTCAGAGTGGATCGCGCCCATGCCGCAGGCGGCGGCGCAGGGACGCTCGGTCTTGACGATGGCGCTGTAGGGGCAGCTGTTGACGCAGCGGCCGCACTTGACGCACAGGCTCTGGTCAATGTGGCTCTTGCCGTTGCGGAAGCTGATGGCGTGCTTGGGGCAGACCTCCTGGCAGGGATGCGCCAGACAGCCCTGGCACATGGCCGTGACCTTGATGACCTTCTCCGGGCAGGCGTTGCAGGCAAACTTGATGACGTTGATCAGCGGCGGCTCGTAGTACTTGTCTGCGATGACGCTGTGCTCCAGACCCTCGCTGGCAGGGACGCTCTCGTCCAGCGGGCGCAGGGACATACCCATAGCCAGGCGGACACGCTCAGAGATGATGGCTCTCTCCAGGAAGATACTGCTACGCAGGGATTTCTCCTCGCCGGGGATGATCTTGAAGGGCAGCTCACGCATCAGCTGCTCGTAATCGGAAAGCTCGTTGACCTCATAGGCCATGCGGGCAACCTCAGTGAACACCTTGCGACGGATATCCGTTACGGGGGTGTAAATGCCTCTCATTCTAATTGCTCCTTTTTTTTGCTCCGTTTGCTCTTAAATGGACTTATCGGCGGGCATACCCGCTCCTGTTAAAATTTTACCAAAAATCCATGCTTTTTGCAAGAGGACAGGCAACAAAAAACAGGAAAAATAAGCATATTTTTTGCTTCGCAGTAAATGTAGGGTCGAACATTGTTCGCCCCTACAAATATGTAGCTATCAGATACTCTCCGCCCGGCAGCGTTTGCCGTCCCACGCTCCCAGCGTCACATCCACAATATCCCCGGTTTTGTGCCCGGGGGCGCTGACCAGCACCGGCAGGTACTGCTTGGTGTAGCCGGTGAACAGCGTGTTGGACAGCGGCGTTTCCAGCAGTACACTGGCCGTGCGGCCCTGCATGGCGGCCACCTCGGCGGCGCGTACTTCCTCCACAGCGGCAGTCATACGGCGGCTGCGGGATTCCTTCTCGTGCTCTGGTACCTGGCCGGGGAAGTCATACGCGGCTGTTCCCTCGCGGCGGGAGTAGGGGAACACGTGTACCTTCAAAAACTGCATCCCGGTCACGAAAGCCATGCTGGCTTCAAAGTCTTCCTCGGTCTCACCGGGAAAACCGACAATGACGTCGGTCGTAAAGCTGACCTTCTCCGCACCGAAGGCTTCCCGCAGTTTGGCGGCAATGTCGGCGTACTGGGCCGTGGTGTAGGGGCGGCGCATGGCGCGCAGCGTCTTATCGCAGCCGCTTTGCAGGCTCAAATGGAACTGCGGGCAGAGTTTTTTCACGCCCGCCATCCGGAGAATATCCTCGTCGTGCAGCATATCCGGATCCAGGCTGCCAAGGCGGATACGCTCAATGCCGGGCACCTCGGCGGCTTTCTCAATCAGTTCCACCAGGCTTGTGCCGCTGTCGGTGCCGTAGCTGGGCAGGCTGATGGCCGTCAGCACGACCTCTTTATAGCCTGCGTCGGACAGACGGCGCAGTTCTTCCAGCACGCTGGCCTCGTCTCGGCTGCGCACCGGGCCGCGGGCGCGGGGAATGACGCAGTAGGCACAGCGGCGGTTGCAGCCATCCTCGACCTTGACAAAGGCGCGGGTGTGCTCGGCAAACTTATCCATGGGCAGTTCTTCAAACCGTTCTCCCTTCTCATGGGGACGGATATCTACCACACGCTCCTCCTCGCCGTTCAGCACCTTCTGCACATCGGCCAGAATCGCGTGCCGGTTGCCGGAGCCGGTCACAACGTCAGCCTCAGCGATCTCGGCGGCCTCCTCGGGGAAAGCCTGGGGATAGCAACCGGTCAACACCGTCACCGCGCCGGGGTTCTCGCGCTTGGCGCGGCGCAGCCACTTACGGCTTTTCTGGTCACCGAAATTCGTGACGGTGCAGCTGTTGACGATATAGACATCGGCCCCTTCCTCGTTGGAGACGACGGTGTAGCCGTTTTCCTCAAACAACTGTGCCAGTGCGCCAGTTTCGTTCTGATTTACCTTGCAGCCCAAGGTGTAAAAAGTTACCCGCATGGTTTTGTGTCCTTTACATATAGAATAGCTTTCCTATTATAATAGAAAAACCACGAAAGTGCAATACTAATTCCAGGCGCCGCCGCATAGCTTTAGACAAAGCGATTTCCGCCGGAGGTGTGCTTCCATGAAAAAACGTGTCATAACTCTCTTGCTCTGCCTTGTATTGGCGGTGCTGTCCATCCTGCGCGGGTTTGCTGCGTCCGCTGAAGGCATCCCCCCTGCCACAATCGCCGACTTTGACGTGCCCTGCGCGGCGGCTATCCTCATTGATGAGGACTCCGGCACAGTGCTGTACGAGAAAAACGCCGACGACCGTCGCCCCATTGCGTCCATCACCAAAGTTATGACGCTGCTGCTGACCTTTGAGGCACTGGAAGCGGGGAAGATACACCTGGACGATTTTGTCCCGGTCAGCGAGCATGCCTACCACATGGGCGGCAGCCAGATATGGCTGGAACCCGGCGAGCAGATGACGCTTGACGATATGCTCAAGGCTATCTGTATTTCCAGCGCCAACGATGCCGCTGTGGCGGTGGCCGAGTATGTCGGCGGCAGTGAAACGGCGTTTGCCCAGCAGATGAACACCCGCGCCGCCGAGCTGGGCATGACGAGCACCCACTTTTCCAATGCCTGCGGCCTGGACGAGGAAGGCCACCTCTCGTCAGCCCGGGATGTGGCCCTCATGAGCCGCGAAATTCTCCTGCATCATGCCGAGGTGCGGAACTACTGCTCCATCTGGATGGATACTCTGCGCGGCGGCGCAACGCAGTTGGTCAACACCAACAAACTGCTGAAAAGCTACTCCGGCATCACAGGGCTGAAAACCGGCACCACCGGCAAGGCGGGCGTCTGCATCTCCGCCAGTGCCGAGCGCGACGGCCTGCGGCTGATTGCCGTTGTGCTGGGGTCTGCCTCGGGCAAGGAGCGTTTCCAGGCTGCCAGCGCGCTGTTGGACTACGGCTTTGCCCACTATGAGAGCGCTGCCGCTGAGCTGCCCGCCGATGCGCCGCAGACGCTGTCCGTCACCCACGGCACTGCGGAAACCGTGACACTGACCTATACGGCCCCGAATCGCTGCCTGATGCCTAAGGGCGAGGGCACGGCGTTGGAAGCCGCTATCGACCTGCCCGAAAAGCTGGAAGCCCCGGTGACGGCAGGGCAGACTGTCGGTACTGTGACGATACGCAATAACGGCGCGGAAGTGCAGGTATACCCCATCACGGCGGCACAGGACGTTGATGCGTTAAGTTTCGGCTATTGCTTCCGCAAATTGGCACGAAGTCTGGTTGCTTTGGATTGATTTTGTGCAAATTTCATGAAAAAGTCGAAAAAACACCCCGGCTTTTGCTTGACAATACCGACAGAAAACGGTATCATTGGGATATAAAAATAACAAAGGAGGAGTTAAAGATGGCTGTTAGTTTTAACGGTAAGCATCTTGCAAAATTCATCCGTCCTGAAGAATATGAGGCAATCTATCCGCAGGTCGAGTTAGCCCACAAGCAGCTGGAAACCAAGACTGGTGCCGGCAATGACTTTTTGGGTTGGCTGGACCTGCCTGTTACTTATGACAAGGAAGAATTTGCCCGCATCAAAGAAGCTGCGCAGAAGATTCGTTCCGATTCCGATGTGCTGCTGGTCGCCGGTATCGGCGGCTCCTACCTGGGTGCCCGCGCTGTGGTCGAGGCCGTCAAGGGCCTGTATCACAACGAGGTCGATGACGGCCTGAAAATCTACTTCTGCGGCAACACCATCAGCCCCACCGCGCTGAACGATATCATCAAGCTGACGAAGGGCAAGCGTTTCTCCATCAACGTTATCTCCAAGTCCGGCACCACCACCGAGACGGCCCTTGCCTTCCGCGTGCTGCGCAAGCTGCTGGAAGATTCTGTCGGTGTCGAGGAAGCCAACAAGCGCATCTACGCCACCACCGACCGCGCTAAGGGCACGCTGAAACAGCTTGCCACCGAGCAGGGCTGGCCTACCTTCGTTGTTCCTGATGACGTCGGCGGCCGCTACTCTGTGCTGACTGCTGTTGGTCTGCTGCCCATCGCTTGTGCCGGCATCGACATCGACGAGCTGATGCAGGGCGCTGCCGAAGGCCGCGAGAAATTCGGCAAGCTGAGTATGGACAACGATGCTTACCGCTACGCCATGACCCGCAACATCCTGTACCGCAAGGGCAAGAGCGTCGAGACGCTGGCCTGCTTTGAGCCTGACTTTACAATGATGAACGAGTGGTACAAGCAGCTGTTCGGCGAGAGCGAGGGCAAGGATCAGAAGGGCCTGATGCCCACTTCCTGCATCTTCTCCACTGACCTGCATTCCATGGGCCAGTTCCTGCAGGACGGCGCTCGCGTCATGTTTGAGACTTACGTCGATATCAAGAACACCCGCAACGACTTCTATATTGAAGAGCTGGAGGGCAACTTCGACGGCCTGAACTTCCTGGCAAACCAGAACATGAGCGTCGTCAACCGCAAGGCTATGGAGGGCACCATCCTCGCCCATACCGACGGCGGCGTTCCTCTGGGCCTGATCGAAGTTGACAGCCTGTCCGCTCATGATGTCGGCGAGTTGATTTATTTCTTCTGGAAAGCCTGCGCGATTTCCGGCTATCTGCTGAGCGTCAACCCGTTTGACCAGCCCGGCGTTGAGAGCTACAAGAAGAATATGTTCGCCCTTCTTGGCAAGCCCGGCTATGAGGATCGCAAGGCCGAGCTGGAAGCTGCACTGAAAGATTAAAGGAACTACGCGCACCGCGCGCTGACGAATATAAGGAGGTAACCCCCTATGCTGAAACTGATTGTTGGAACCAAAGGCTCCGGTAAGACCAAGACCATGATCGATATGATCGACAAGGCCGTTAAGACCACCTCCGGCAACATTGTTGTCATTGAAAAGTGCATGAAGCTCACCACCGAGATCAACCACTCCGCCCGCCTTGTTGACGTGGACGAGTACGGCATCGTTGGCGCTGATATGCTGTACGGCTTTGTCGCCGGTATGCTGGCCGGCAACTACGACATCACCGAGCTGTTCCTGGACGGCATCCTGCGCATCACCGACCACGACATGGCCGCTGCTGCCAAGGTTCTGAACGCCATCGACAAGATTACCTCCAACATCGAGGTCGTCGTCACCGTTTCTGCTGACGCTGCCGATCTGCCGGAGGATCTGAAGAAGTTCGTCATCTGAACCTTTTAGGATCACAGAAATTGAGATTTCGGGGCGGGGAAGTGCTTCCCGCCCCGATTTTATGCGAAAAATCCAAAAAAATCTCAACTTTTTGTGTTTTACGTGTTGACAAGACCCTTCCGCTTGTGTATACTATTTAAGCAACCTTTTGAGGTGTACTATGCAATTTAATCTTCGCACTTTTCTGGAAAGCGGCCGCAAGCCCTACATGGCACATTTTGAGGCTGACTTTTCCCAGGCGGACTTTGGGGGATACAGCGTAAACGCCCCGGCAGTATGTGACTTTACGGCGACGCTCACCGAGGATGGCGCAGCGTTGCTGTTGTGTGTAAAGGCCCATGTAGATGCTGAGTGTGCCCGTTGCCTGGAACCCATCACCCGCGATTACGATTTCCAGCGCGAGTATTTCGTGCGGGATCGTGATTTGGAAGACCCGGATTTTGAACTGCCGTGCAACGATAATGGCTGTCTCGACCTCGAAGAACTTGCCTATCAGGAGTTGATTTTTGAGGTACCCGCGGTACTGCTGTGCAGTGCTGATTGTCAAGGTCTATGCCCCATCTGCGGACGAAAGAAGGCGGCAGGGTGTTCCTGCCAACCGGCAGACAATGCTGCCCCTGTGGATGCAAGGCTTAGCATATTAAAACAACTATTAAGTTGAATTTCACCAAGGAGGTGTCCGATTATGGCTATCGTACCCAAGAGAAAGCATTCTCAAGCCCGCCGCGATAAACGTCGCTCTAATGTCTGGAAACTGGAGGCGCCTACGCTGGTGAAGTGCCCGCAGTGTGGCGAACTGAAGGTTCCCCATAAGGTTTGCGGCAAGTGTGGCTACTACAAAGGCCAGGAAGTCATCAAGAAAGAGGCGTAAGTTTCTTGCGTGGGGAGGGCGATGCCTTCCCCATTTTTTGTTGTGATTACAAGGAGTGTGAAGCGATGGCCCTGTACGTGACGGCGGTGGACGAAAATTCCCCGGCTGAAAAATTCGGCATCACCGTAGGCTGCGCGCTGCTGGCCATCGACGGCCACCCTTTGAACGATGCGCTGGATTACCAGTTCTATACAACGCCGAAAAGTTTTTCTCTGGAGCTCTGTAAGGACGAACAGCACCGCACCGTGCAGGTGGAAAAAGGTGAGTATGAGCCGCTGGGCTGCAACTTCAAGACCTACCTGGGCGACGAAAAGCACAGCTGCGCCAACCATTGTATGTTCTGCTTCATCGACCAGCTGCCGCCCGGCATGCGCGAACCGCTCTATTTTAAAGATGACGACGAGCGCCTGAGCTTCCTTTTCGGCAACTATATCACGCTGACGAACCTGACCGAGCACGAGATCGACCGTATCATCCAAATGCACATCAGCCCGATTTTTGTCTCAGTCCACACGACAAACCCAGAACTGCGGGTGCGGATGCTGGCGAACAAGCGCGGGGGCGAGGTGCTGAAATACCTGCCCAAGCTGGCGGCGGGCGGAATCGAGCTGAACTGTCAGCTTGTGCTCTGCCGCGGCGTTAACGACGATGACGAACTGCGCCGCACCCTGACAGATCTGCTGGCCCTGCGCCCGCAGGTGGGCAGTATTGCCGCCGTGCCCGCCGGTGTGACGGACTACCGCGATAAGCTGTTCAAGCTGACGCCCTACGATAAGGAATCCGCCGCCGCTACACTGGATATCCTGGAGGAGTTCGCCCGGAAATGCCGCACTGAGTACGGCCGCAGCGTCGTCTACCCCAGCGATGAGTGGTATCTGACCGCGGAGCGCCCGCTGCCGCCCGCTGAGTTCTACGACGAGTTTGCCCAGCTGGAGGATGGCGTGGGCATGTGGCGGCTCTACCACGATACCTTCCTGGAAGAACTGGAAAATTACTCCGGCCTGGTCTTGCCCCACAGCATGGACGTTGTCACCGGCACGCTGGCCGGGCCGCTGATTCAGGATTGCGCAGACGCACTGATGCAGAGATACCCGCAGGTAAAGATTACCGTGCATGAGATCAAAAATGAGTATTTCGGCGGCAACGTCAGCGTGGCGGGGCTTATCACCGGTACGGATATCATCAAGCAGTGCGGCGGCAATCTGCACAGCGACCTGCTGGGCGTGCCCGAGGTCATGATCCGCGACGAAAAAGGCCAGTTTCTCGACGATATCACGCTGGAAGAACTGGGCAGGACGCTGGGCTGCCGGGTCATCAGTATCCCCACCGACGGCGGCGGGTGCTGTAAGGCCATGCTGACCAGCCACAAGCGCAAAACGATAAAATTCAAACGATAAGAGAGTAGAGAGGGAGGAGAGCAGATATGGCAAAACCGATCGTAGCCATCGTGGGCCGCCCCAATGTGGGCAAGTCCACCATCTTCAATAAACTGACCGGCCAGCGCCTCGCCATCGTCGAGGACACCCCCGGCGTCACCCGCGACCGCATTTTCTGCGATTGCGAGTGGTCCGGCCACAAATTCTTGCTGGTAGATACCGGCGGCATTGAGCCGCGCATCGACGACGGCCTGCTGGCCCATATGCGGGAGCAGGCCCAGCTGGCCATCGACTCCGCTGACTGCATCGTCATGGTCACGGAACTGTCCGCAGGCGTTACGCCCCAGGATCAGGACGTTGCCGGTATGTTGATGCGCAGCGGCAAGCCGGTGGTGCTGGCTGTCAACAAGTGCGACAAAGTCGGCGAACCGCCGATGGAACTGTACGACTTTTACAGCCTGGGCCTGGGTGAGCTGATTCCGGTTTCCGGCGTACACGGCCACGGCACCGGCGATTTGCTGGACGCCGTCTGCGCCCACCTCAACTTTGAGGAGGACGAGGAGGACACCGACGACCGCATCACAGTCGCCGTCATTGGCCGCCCCAACGTGGGCAAATCCAGCCTCATCAACCATATCCTGGGCGAAAACCGCCTGATTGTTGCCAACGAGGCTGGTACGACCCGCGACGCCATTGACACGATGGTCGAGAACAAGTACGGCAAGTTTGTTTTTACCGACACCGCCGGCCTGCGCAAGCGCGGCAAGGTAGAGAGCGGCGTCGAACGATACAGCGTGCTGCGCAGTCTGGCCGCCGTCGAGCGCAGCCGCGTCTGCGTCATTATGATTGACGCGACGGTCGGCTTCACCGAGCAGGACTCAAAGGTCGCGGGCTATGCCCACGAGCAGGGCAAAGCCTGCATCATTGCCGTCAACAAGTGGGACGCTGTCGAGAAGGACAGCTACACCATGGACGCCATGCGCAAAAAGCTGGAAGAGGATTTCAGCTTCATGTCCTATGCGCCCATCATCTTCATCAGCGCCAAGACCGGCCAGCGCATCGACAAGCTGTTTGAGACAATTCACTTTGTGGATGTCCAGAACGGTACCCGCGTGCCTACCGGTGCTTTGAACGAGATGCTGGCCCGCGCCACCGCCAAGGTCCAGCCGCCGTCCGACAAGGGCAAGCGCCTGAAGGTATTCTATATCACACAGATTTCCACCCGCCCGCCGACGTTTGTCTGCTTCGTCAACCAAAAGGCACTGTTCCATTTCTCGTACCAGCGCTACCTGGAAAACCAGATCCGTGAGACGTTCGGCCTGACTGGCACGCCCATCAAGATGATTACCCGTGAGCACGGCGACGGCGCGGTCAAAGCAGGGAAGGTGTAACCCATGATATTCAATATCTTTCTGGCCTGCGTGCTGACTGCAGCGGGCGGCTACCTGCTGGGCAGCATTCTGTTCGGCGTGCTGATTTCCAAGGTCATGTACAACGATGATGTGCGCAATCATGGCAGCGGCAACGCCGGCATGACCAATGTTCTGCGTACCTACGGCAAACTGCCCGCTGTGTTTACAACCATCGGCGATGTGGGCAAGAGCGTTGCGGCTGTCAACCTGGGCCGCTTCATCTTTGACGCACTGCTCTCCGGCACAGGTGCGGCCTGGCAGAACCCGCTGGATCCCGTCTGCGGCGCGTATCTGGCTGCCATCTTCTGCATGATCGGCCATAGCCGCCCGCTTTTCTTCGGCTTCAAAGGCGGCAAGGGCGTGTTGGTCGGCGCGGGTTCCGCCCTCGCCACCGAGCCGCTGGTCTGCGCGGTGCTGCTGGGCATCTTCCTGATTGAAGTTGCCGTCACCCGCATCGTCTCACTGGGCAGCATCATCATTGCTGCGCTGTATCCTGTGGGCACTCTTATCAACCTGATTGCCCGTGGGGCCAACCTGCCCACCATCGTGTTCAGCACGATTTGCTGCGTCATCATGGCCGCTATGGTCATCTGGCTGCACCGCTCGAACATCGAGCGCCTGAAAAACGGCACCGAGTACCGTTTTGGACAAAAGAAGTAACCTGTCCCAACGACACCGCATGATTTTGGTCATGCGGTGTTTTTTGTACATTGCGATTGATTGTGTTCATCCGCTATACTAAACAGGTGATGTGACATGACAAAAGATATAGACTTTGTGTGGCCGCTGCTCCAGCAGCACCAGGGCGAAACTTTCTACACCGCCAAGGGCCTGCCGTTTACCTACACTATCCGCGGCGGGGAACTGTTCGTGGACCGGCGCAGCAAATCCATTACAATTTCCACCGTGGCGAATGCACTGGAAAAAATTGTCGCGTTGGAAATGGACGGTATCCCCATCACTGGGCCGAAGAAAATCGGCTGCTATGGGGCAAGCTATCTCTATCCGGTACTGCTTGCGCTGGGGATTTTTACCATTCCCGACAGCAGTCAAAATGTGAACGTAATATGAAATCTATACAATTTACTTCTTTTCCGTGAAAAATAACTGTTGAAATATTGCACACACTGTTGTATACTGTGAGTATTGAGGCTGATGATGTGGGAGGAGGATCAATGAAAGATGTGGGAGGAGGATCAATGAAAGGCTTGTACGATGTCGCCCGCCATCTGGTCTGGCTGACCCAGTTCGGCCTTTCCATCGTCATTCCGCCTGTGCTCTGCATTATGGGTGCAGTATGGTTGCAGCGGCAGTTCGCCCTGGGCGGCTGGGTCGTGGCCGTGGGCGTTTTCGTCGGCGTGCTGGCGGCGGTAAGCTGCCTGCAAGGTTCACTGAAAGCCATGGATCGGCAGGGGAAAGCCCCGAAGCAAAAGGGTCCGCCGCCTGTAAACTTTAACCAACATTAGAAAGGAGCACCACCTTTGCGAAAGCATGAGGATATTTTCGGGCAGGTCAGCCGCCTGGCGGTGGCGGTAGCCCTCTGCATCGCAGCCATGCTGGCTGTCTATGCGCTGGCGGGCCGGTTTACCAATACCGTGCTGCTCGGTGCGCTGATTGGTTTTGTGCTGGCTATGGGCAACTTTATCTCGCTGTGCATTACCGTTTCCAACGCCCTTGACCGTACGGTCAAAGGGGACAACCCACAGAAAGCCCAGCTGCAGATTCAATCGTCCGGCGTAATCCGCCTGGTGGTGCTGGTCATCATCTACATTCTGTTGTTCCGCGCAAAGTTCTGTGACCCGCTGGCTACCATTCTACCGCTGCTTTTTGCGCAGGTAAGTCTGAAACTGATTGAGTTCTTCCGCAAGGATGAATCCGAACCTACAAAAAAGGACGGTGATACCACCCCATGAATGGTCCGAAAATCTACTTTACCATACCGCTGCTCGGCGGCATCGACATTACCCAGACGACCGTTTCTTCCTTTGTGGTCATGGTGCTGCTCTGCACGGCGGCCGTTGTGCTGGGCGGCAACCTTCAAAAGCGTCCCGGTCGGCGGCAGGTGCTTGTTGAAAAGGGCGTGACGATGCTCTATGACATGGTCGAAAGCACGATGGGCAAGCACAACAGCTATTGGACGCCCTACATCGGCGCGCTGTTCCTCAGCTCGATCTGCGGTTCTTTTATCGGCATGACCGGTATTTTCCGCTCATCTACCGCTGATTTGTCCACGACCTTTACCTGGGCACTGATGACCAGCTTTCTATGCTGGGGCTGTTCCATCAAGCGCAACGGCGTGGGCGGCTGGCTCAAGGGCTTTACCGAGCCCATCGTGGTCATGACGCCGATGAACCTTGTCTCTGAAATCGCACAGCCGATCTCTATGGCATTCCGTCACTTCGGCAACATTGCTGGCGGCAGCGTTCTGACCAGTCTGGTCTATTCGGCGCTGGCAACCGTCTCGGCTGCCGTGCTGGGCCTTGTGGGCCGCAGCCTTGTGGTGGGCATCGTGATCCTTGCCATTGGTGCGGCGCTGCTGTACAGCGGCGTCAAGGGCAAAAAAATGGCCCGTAAAATCTTTGGCACGGTCTTTGCCGTGACCGGCGCACTCTCCCTCTTGGGGCTGACAGGCGTACCTTATCTGGAGGTCGGTGTTCCCGGCATCCTGAGCCTGTATTTTGATATTTTCTCCGGCGGCGTACAAGCCCTTGTTTTCAGCCTGTTGACAATGGTGTATGTGGGCAATGCCTGCCCGCCCCCGGCAGAAGCATGACATTGTATTTATTATTTTAGGAGGATTCTTTTATGGAAGCTGCAATCGTAAAAGCTGCCTGCGCCATCGGCGCCGGTATCGCAATGGGCTTTGGTGCTATCGGCCCGGCTATCGGTGAAGGCAACGCCGTCGGCAAGGCGCTGGAGGGCATGGCCCGCCAGCCTGAAATGGCCAACGACCTGCGTACCAACATGATTCTGGGCTGCGCCATCACCGAGTCGACCGGCATTTACTCGCTGGTCATCGCGCTGCTGCTGCTCTTCGTGTTCTGATAAATCTTGCTGAAATTGGAGGAATAGCTCATGACGGGCTTTGAAAGTTTTGTAGGCGTCAACCCGTGGACTGCGCTGTTTACCTTCTGCAATATGCTCATCACCTTTGCAGTGCTGAGAAAGTTCCTTTTCAAGCCGGTAAAGAAGATGATCGACGACCGCCAGCAGGAGATTGATACGATGTACGCCGACGCCGATGCTGCCAAGCAGAAGGCCGCCGACCTTGAGAAAGAGTACGCGGATCATCTGCAGCGCATTAAGGATGAGCGCGACACGATGCTGCGTGAGGCGACCGCCCGCGCCCAGAAGCGCGAGGAAGAGATCGTCAGCGAAGCCAAGGCCGAGGCTGCGTCCATCCGCGCTGCGGCAGAGGCAGACATTGCCCAGGAACGCAAGAAGGCTGTCAATGACCTGAAAAACGAGATCGGCGGCATGGCTGTCGAGATTGCCGGTAAGGTCGTCGAGCGCGAGATCAAGGAGTCTGACCATCAGGCTTTGATCGATGAATTTATCCGGAATGTGGGGGATGCCTCATGACCGAGCTTGCGAAACGCTACGGCGGAAGCCTGTATGACCTGGCAGCCGAGGAAAAACTGACCGAGGAGCTTTTGCAGGAATTGCAGACTGCGGTGGACAGCATCGAGGCCGAGCCGCAGTACAAGCGCCTGCTGGCAACGCCCAGCGTACCGAAAAAAGAGCGCTGCGCCCTGCTGGACAAGGCGTTCGAGGGGGCGCATCCGTACCTTGTCAACTTTCTCAAACTTTTGTGCGAGGAAAATTTGATTGGGGAACTGCCCGGCGTGTTGCGTGCCTACCGGGACCGTTACAATGAGGATAACGGCATTCTGGAAGTTACGGCGGTATCGGCTGTGGCATTGGCCGCTCCCGCCCGCGAAAAACTGCTGGCAAAATTGCAGAAGATGACAGGCAAAAACATCGTCCTGACCGAGACCGTAGACCCCAGCGTGCTGGGCGGCCTGCGGCTGGATATGGGCGGCAAGCGCCTGGACGGCACGGTGCAGCGCCATTTGGAGCGCCTGCGCGAGGAAATCGACGGTGCCGTGCTTTAACACATTACACCTATTTTATAGAATTGTGTGGTGAACCAAACAGTGCAACTAAAACCCGAACAAATCTCCCGCATCATCCGTTCCCAGATCAAGTACTACGAAAATGCCATTGAGCAGACCGAGACCGGAACGGTAACGATGGTGGGCGACGGTATTGCGCGCGCTGCAGGGCTTGACAACTGTATGGCCGGTGAGCTGGTCCAGTTTGAGAGCGGTACCTACGGCATGGCGCAAAACCTGGAAGAAAACAGTGTCTCCATCGTCCTGCTTGGTGACGATGAAGGCATCAAAGAGGGCAGTACCATCAAGCGCACCGGTAAAGTCGTTTCCGTGCCGGTAGGCGAGGGGATGATTGGCCGTGTCGTCAACGCGCTGGGCCAGCCCATCGACGGTAAAGGCCCCATCGAAGCTGCCGACTATCGTGCCATTGAGTCGCCTGCGCCCGGAATCCTTGACCGCCAGCCGGTCAAGCAGCCGCTGCAGACCGGCATCAAGGCCATCGACTCGATGATCCCCATTGGCCGCGGCCAGCGTGAGCTGATCATCGGCGACCGCCAGACCGGCAAGACCGTCATTGCGACCGATACCATCATCAACCAGAAGGGCAAGGATGTTCTGTGCATCTACGTCGCCATCGGTCAGAAGCGTTCTACCGTGGCAACGCTGGTGGAGAACCTGGAGAAAAACGGTGCTATGGCGTACACAACGGTCGTCTGCGCCACCGCGTCCGAGCTGTCGCCCTTGCAGTATATCGCCCCTTACGCAGGCTGCGCCATGGGCGAGTACTTCATGAACAAGGGCAGACACGTCCTGATTATCTATGACGATTTGTCCAAGCATGCTGTCGCGTACCGTGCGCTGTCGCTGCTGATTCGCCGTCCCCCGGGACGCGAGGCATACCCTGGCGACGTTTTCTATCTGCACAGCCGTCTGCTGGAACGCGCCGCCAAGCTGAGCGACGCCAAGGGCGGCGGCTCGCTGACCGCACTGCCCATCATCGAGACACAGGCTGGCGACGTTTCGGCCTATATCCCGACGAACGTTATTTCCATTACCGACGGTCAGATTTTCCTGGAGACCGAGCTGTTCCATGCAGGTATCCGCCCGGCTGTCAACCCCGGTATCTCGGTTTCCCGTGTCGGAGGCAACGCCCAGATCAAGGCCATGAAAAAGGTTGCCGGTACACTGAAACTGATTTACTCCCAGTACCGCGAGCTGCAGGGCTTCGCCCAGTTCGGCTCTGACCTGGACGCCGACACTAAAGCGCGTCTGGCGCAGGGCGAGCGCATCGTCGAAGTGCTGAAGCAGGATCGCAACAGTCCTGTCGCCGTCGAGAAGCAGGTTGCTATTCTCTATGCGACGATTCACGGCTATCTGAAAGAGGTCGCCGTGTCCGATATTGCCGAGTATGAGCAGCGTCTCTATGACTACCTGGACGAAAATGTCACCGCTGCTGGCGTGATGGAGACCATCCGCACCACCGGCGATTTGAAACCGGAGACCGAGGAACAGCTCAAGCAGGTACTGGCCGACTTTACTGCACAGTTCCTCAAAGAAAAATAAACTGCAAAGGAGGTGCCGCCGATGGCCGGTTCCATGAAAGAAATCAAGCTGCGTATCCGAAGCGTCGAAAGCACCATGCAGATCACCAAGGCTATGGAGCTCGTGGCGTCCAGCAAACTGCGCCGCGCCAAAGAGCGTGTCGAGGGTAGCCGCCCCTATTTTGAGACGCTATACGAGACGCTGTTTGACATCGTGGGGACAGATTCCGCGTTTGACAGTCCTTACCTTGCCAAGCGGGAGACGAACCGCCGCCTGTATATCGTCATTGCAGGCGACCGCGGGCTGGCGGGCGGCTACAACGCCAACATCTTAAAGGCAATCGAAGCCGACGCTGCGAGCAGCGACTACTGCGTGCTTCCCATCGGCAAAAAGGCCGTTGAGCATTTCGAGCGCCGCAAGGCCAATGTGCTGACTACTGCCTTTGCCGAAGCGGGCGATTTGTCCGTGAGTGATTGCTTTGAGATTTCCCGCCTTGTCTGCCAGAAATTTCTGGCAGGGGAGTTTGACGAGATACGCCTTGGTTTTACGCAATTTGTCTCGATGCTGACCCAGACGGCCACCGTGCTGCCGGTGCTGCCTTTCGACGCCAAGCGCCCCGAGCCGGGCCACGAGCGCGAGAGCCTGATGCTGTACGAGCCGGACGGCAAAGCTGTCTTTGACTCCATCATCCCCGAGTATCTTGCAGGTGTCGTCTACGGTGCTTTGTGCGAGAGCGTTGCCAGTGAACAAGGCGCGCGCCGTATGGCCATGGACGCCGCCACTAAGAACGCAGGTGAGATGATCGACCACCTGAACCTGTATTACAACCGCGCCCGCCAGGCCGCCATCACCCAGGAAATTACCGAGATTGTGGCTGGCGCGGACGCCGAGTCTTAAACGAAAAAGCCCACTAAAGGAGTGTGTGCTATGCCAGAAAAACACATCGGAAAGGTCGTACAGGTCATGGGACCCGTACTGGACATCCGATTCAAGGACGGTGAACTGCCTGCCCTGCTCAACGCCATTGAGGTGGAAAACAACGACAAAAAGCTGATCGTCGAGGTCGCCCAGCATGTCGGCGACAACGTGGTCCGCTGCATTGCCATGGCCGCCACCGACGGCCTTGTGCGCGGCGCGGATGCTGTGGACACCGGTGAGCCTATCAAGGTGCCCGTCGGTGACGAATGCCTCGGCCGCGTGTTCAACCTACTGGGTGAGCCGGTCGACGAGCAGCCCGCCCCCGAAAATACCGAGCGCTGGCCCATCCACCGCCAGGCCCCCGCTTTTGACGAGCAGGAATCCGCAACGGAAATTCTGGAGACCGGCATCAAGGTCGTTGACTTGATATGCCCCTATGCCAAGGGCGGCAAAATCGGTCTGTTCGGCGGTGCCGGTGTCGGCAAAACCGTTCTGATCCAGGAATTGATCTACAACATCGCGACGGCCCACAACGGCTACTCTGTCTTTACCGGCGTCGGCGAGCGCACCCGCGAGGGCAACGACCTGTACGGTGAAATGCGCGAGAGCGGCGTTCTGAACAAGACCGCGCTGGTCTATGGCCAGATGAATGAGCCGCCGGGAGCACGTATGCGCGTCGCCCTGTCCGGCCTGACGATGGCGGAGTATTTCCGCGATGTCAAGCATCAGGATGTGCTGCTCTTCATTGACAACATCTTCCGTTTCACGCAGGCCGGTTCCGAGGTCTCGGCGCTGCTGGGCCGTATGCCCTCTGCCGTCGGCTACCAGCCAACACTGGCCACCGAAATGGGTGCCTTGCAGGAGCGTATCACATCCACCCGCAAGGGGTCCATCACGTCTGTGCAGGCCGTCTACGTGCCCGCTGACGACCTGACAGACCCTGCGCCCGCCACTACCTTTACCCACCTGGATGCCACCACGGTTTTGAGCCGTGATATCGCCTCCCAGGGCATTTATCCGGCTGTTGACCCACTGGATTCTACCTCTCGTATCCTTTCGCCCGAGGTAGTCGGCCAGGAGCATTACGAGGTCGCCCGCGCCGTGCAGCAGGTCTTGCAGCGCTACAAGGAATTGCAGGACATCATCGCCATCATGGGCATGGATGAACTGTCCGAGGAGGACAAGGTCACGGTCGCCCGCGCCCGCAAGGTGCAGCGCTTCCTGTCCCAGTCCTTCCATGTAGCGGAGCAGTTCACCGGTATGCCCGGCCAGTATGTGCCGCTGAAGGAAACCATCCGCGGCTTCAAGATGATTCTGAACGGCGAGTGCGACAGCATCCCCGAGAGTTGTTTCCTGTTTGCAGGCACCATCGATGATGTGCTGGCTAAGGCCAAGCAACAGTAAGGTGGTGGGCGTATGGCAACTTTCCCGCTCAAAATCTTAACGCCGGACGGTGTCGCCTATGACGGCCCGGCCGTGTCGGTATCCTGCCGGACCATCAACGGTCAGGTGCAGCTGCTGGCAAAGCATATTGACTTCTGCACGGCCCTGGGTATGGGCGAGGCCCACATCAAGCTCGAGGACGGCACCACCCGCCGCGCCGCCTGCATGGGCGGTATGCTCAGTATGCTGAAAGGCGAGTGCCGTCTGCTGGCGACCACCTTTGAATGGGCGGACGCCATCGACGCCGAGCGCGCCGCCCGCAGTAAGACCCGCGCCGAAGAAATGCTGGCCCAGAAGAACCTGGACAAGCGCGACATGGAGCTGGCCGAAGCCCGCTTGAAGCGTGCCCTGGTGCGCAGCAGTGTGGCCGCACGCAAGGATATTTGAATCATTTCTGCCTCCGCTGACAAAGCGGAGGTATTTTGTCTTTTACGGCGGTGGGTGGCGTCTTCGAGACGCCCCGCCAGCACTTGCCTTTTGCCCCCACACACAGTATAATAGACGCATGAATACTACATTTATTTACATCATAATCATGAACATCATCGGTTTCTGCCTGATGGGGCTGGACAAGCACCGCGCCCGCACGCGGCAGTGGCGCATCCCAGAAAAAGTCCTGTTCGGCGCGGCACTGCTGGGCGGCAGCGCCGGGGCCTGGGCAGGGATGTACGCCTTCCGCCACAAGACGCGCCGCTGGTATTTTGTCGTGGGCATGCCGCTGATTTTGGCTGTGCAGACCGGGCTTCTGTGGTACTTTTTGCGCTGAACACACAGCTAAGCGGGTGAATTTGACAAATAATCTACAATCTCAGCTTGACATTTTATTAACTTTGTGAAATATTTTGCCTCGAACGCCTTTTCCGCACATATGTTGCGCAAATTCGGCGCATTTCGCACATTTTTATTGCAAAGCGCAAAATGGGTGCTATAATAACCATGTAAATGCTGCGCAGCCCTTGGCTGCATAAATACTGGAGGTTATCAGAGTATGTCCATTTTCGAGAATTTTGAGAAGAAACTGCAGGCTGAGCCGAAGTCCATCGTCTTTACCGAGGGCACCGACGCCCGTATCCTGTCTGCTGCAAGCCGCCTGCTGGCCGGCAAGACCCTGAAGGTCATCCTGCTGGGCGAGGTCGAAGCCGTCAAAAAGGCCGCTGCTGATGGCAGCTTTGATATCACCGGTGCCGAGATCATCGACCCCACCAACTACGCGGGCTTTGACGAGATGGTCGCCAAGATGGTCGAGCTGCGCAAGGGCAAGATGACCGACGAGCAGTGCCGCGCTGCTCTGTCCAAGGGCAACTACTTCGGCACCATGCTGGTCAAGATGGGCAAAGCTGACTGCCTGCTGGGCGGTGCCACCTATTCTACCGCCGATACCGTCCGCCCCGCGCTGCAGCTCATCAAGTGCAAGCCTGGCATCAAGTCCGTCAGCTCCTGCTTCATCCTGATGCGCGGTGACGAGAGCATCGCCATGGGCGACTGCGCCATCAACATTGATCCTTCCGAGGATGAGATTGTTGAGTCCACCGTCGAGACTGCCCACACCGCCGAGGTCTTTGGCATCGATCCCCGCGTTGCACTGCTGTCCTACTCCACCAAGGGTTCCGGCAAGGGCGAGACCGTTGACAAGATGCGCAACGCAACCCTGCGTGTGCAGGAGGCTCACCCCGAACTGAAGGTTGACGGCGAGCTGCAGTTTGACGCTGCTGTCGCCCCCGAAGTCGGTCAGCTGAAGGCTCCCGGCTCCAAGGTTGCCGGTTACGCCAACACCTTTATCTTCCCCAACATCAACGCCGGCAACATCGGCTACAAGATTGCCCAGCGTCTGGGCGGCTTTGAGGCCTACGGCCCCATCCTGCAGGGCCTGAACGCCCCCATCAATGATCTGTCTCGCGGCTGCAACGCCGAGGAGGTCTACAAGATGGCCCTGATCACCGCCGCACTGATCTGAGTTAAAAATTCTACATAAAATCACCGCCGCCCATTGTGCAATACAGTGGGTGGCGGTTTTTAGGTTGTAAGGGTCGATGCTTGTATCGTCCCGCGGGCGGATGTAAACAGCCGCCCCTACAAAAAGCTGCCCGCTGCGATTTTCAGCAGCGGGCAGTTTTATTTATTCATCAATAATGCAGCTTATCCGCATCCAGATTTTCTAGCACTGGCAGCATGGCGGAGGCTTCGGCGCGGGCAGCGATGGGGTCCATCATCAGGTAGTTGCCGCATTCCACGGCGGATGCACCCGGGATATCACCCTCAAACGCTGCCATCCAGGCAAAAGCACTGCGGGTCAGGTCCAGCGCCTCGGCAGGCGTCAGGCCGATGGTCAGCAGATAAAAGCCGGTCAGGCAGCCCATGGGACCGACATAGACGATGCCCTTGCTGTACTTGCTGTTGCGGGCATAGGTCGCAAACAGGTGTTCCAGCGTGTGGGCTGCGGCGGGGGAAAGGTAACTGCCCTTGTTGGGCTGCTTCATGCGGATGTCCCAGGTCAGGATCTCGCCGTTCTCGCCATCCTGGCGGGAAAGATACATCCCGGGCAGCAGCTTGGTGTGGTCAACGCAGAAACTCGCGATACGTTCCATCGTTGCGCCTCACTTCGCCATAGCCTGGACAACACCGCGAGCGCAGTCCATCGAGATGACCATGCCGTCCTTCAGGGTGCGGGTGGCGTTGGTAGCACCGACGATGACTGCCTTGCCCAGCGTCAGGCCGACAATCGCGGAGTGGCTGTTGGTGCCAGCCTCCTCGGTGATGATACCGGTAGCCTCGCGCATGAAGGGCAGGGTGTCGTTGGTGGTGAAGGGCACGACCAGAATCTGACCGGGCTTGAACTTCTTGGCAGCCTCGGCGGCGCTGCGGCAGACGCAGACTTCGCCTTTTGCGTTGTACTGACCAATGCCAACACCAGCCAGCAGGGAATCACCGACCATGTGGACCTTGATCATGTTGGTGGTGCCGGACACACCGACCGGAACACCAGCGGTCACGACGACCAGGTCGCCGTCCTGTACCAGGCCAGCCTCCTGCGCCTTGGCAACGGACATGCTGATGAGCTCATCGGTAGAGGTGGCATACTCCATCATCAGCGGGGTCACACCGCGGTAGACATTCAGCTGGCGGCGGGTAGTCTCGTCCAGCACGCAGGCAATGATTTGGGTGTCGGGGCGGAAGCGACTCAGCAGGCGGGCGGTCTCGCCGCTCTTGGAGGCCGTGATGATAGCGGACGCACCGATATCGGCAGCAGTGGTGCAGGCGGCGTGGCCCACAGCAGCGCTGACATTCAGGCGGGTGGAATCCGAGCCGGAGTGATGAACCAGGCTGTCAAAGTTGGAGTCGGCCTCGGTGGTCTCGGCAATCGTAGCCATGGCCTTTAAGGCTTCGACCGGGTACTTGCCCGCAGCGGTCTCGCCGGAGAGCATGACCGCGCCGGTGCCGTCGTAAATGGCATTGGCAACGTCGGTGATCTCGGCACGGGTCGGGCGGGGGTTGACGATCATGGAATCCAGCATCTGGGTAGCGGTGATGCAGATTTTACCGGCGCTCATGGCGCGGTCGATCAAGTGCTTCTGAATGGCAGGAATCTCAGCAAAGTCGATCTCCACGCCCATATCGCCGCGGGCGACCATGATGCCGTCAGCCACAGTCAGAATCTCGTCAATGTTGTCAATGCCTTCCTGGTTCTCGATCTTGGCAATGATGCGGATTTTGGAGTTGTGCTCGTCCAGAATGTGGCGAATCTCCATAATGTCCTGGGCGTTGCGGGCGAAGCTGGCGGAAATCAGGTCAAAGCCCTGCTCGATGCCAAACAGGATATCGCTGGTATCGCGCTGGCTCATATACGGCATAGTCAGGTGTACGCCAGGGACATTGACACCCTTCTTGGTCTTGATGGTACCGTCATTACAGACAGTGCAGTTGATATCGGTGTCGCCGACTTCATCGATGCGCAGTTCGATCAGGCCGTCATCCAGCATGATGCGGCCGCCGGCCTTGACATCGCGGGGCAGATCCTTGTAGGTAACGGAGCAGATTTCATTCGTGCCCTCCACATTGCGGGATGTCAGGGTGAATTTCTGGCCGGTGACGAGCTTCTCGACGCCGTTCTTGAACTCACCCAGGCGAATCTCGGGGCCCTTGGTGTCCAGCATACAGGCGATGGGCAGGTCCAGTTCCTTGGACAGGGCACGCACCTTGTCAAAACGACCCTTGTGTTCCTCGTAGTCACCGTGAGAAAAGTTGAAGCGGGCAACGTTCATGCCGTTTTCCATCAGCTGGCGCAGAATGCCCGGCTTATCGGTGGACGGACCCATAGTACATACGATTTTGGTTTTACGCATAGAAATGCCTCCGTTCGTTTTTCTACCTATTTATATACTCTTAGCAAACCTCAGCGGTATTATACTACAAGTTTGCAGGGGTAAACAAGTGGGAAAAAGCTCTCCTGCACGGTTTTGCCGCGCATTTTTTGCTTTTTTTCGGTGCGTTATTTTTTAGACAAATTCAGCCTCGTCCGTACAAATTCTGCGGCAGCTTTGGCGTTGCCTGGTGGGTAAGAGGTAGGCAGGCTGACCGATGGCCGTCAGGGCGTTGCGCTCCTTGACGACGGCTTTCAGCGCGGCATAGTCAGCGGCGTGTTCGGCTTGCTCGGTCAGCTCACGCAGTTTTTGCTGGGCGGCCGCATAATCCGGCCGTGTGTAGGGGAGTGTGCTGAATTTTTGTACCTGCATGGCAGTTCCTTTTTATAAGGAATATAAAAATCCTACTCTTACCTATTTTACAGTATAGCCCAAGTCACGCCGATTTGCAACCTCGGATTTCATGTTTACTTTTTGTCCGTTTTACGGTATAATAAGCCTAAGAATATCACAGACCCATTTTTATATTAGGAGAATCATCATGGCAAAACGTGTATTTCTGATCGTACTGGACAGCTTCGGTGTTGGCGCAGAGCCGGATGCACCGCTTTTCGGCGACCCCGGCACCAATACGCTGGGGGCCATTGCAGGCCACCCCAACTTCAAGGGTGATAACCTTGCCAAGCTCGGTATGTTCAACCTGGACGGTGTCACCTGCGGCACGCCGGTGTCTGCGCCCATCGGCAGCTATGCCCGCCTGCGCGAGGCCAGTGCCGGCAAGGACACCACCATCGGCCATTGGGAGATTGCGGGCCTGCTCAGCGCAGAGCCACTGCCCACCTTCCCGAACGGCTTCCCGCAGGAGCTGCTGGACGAGTTCACCGCCAAGACCGGCTACAAGGTTCTGTGCAACAAGCCCTACTCCGGCACCGAGGTCATCCGCGACTACGGCGAGGAGCACATGAAAACCGGTGCCCTCATCGTCTACACCTCCGCCGACAGTGTGTTCCAGATTGCCGCCAACGAGGCCCTTGTGCCCATCGAAAAGCTCTACGAGATCTGCACCCAGGCGCGTGAGCTGTTGACCGGCAAGTACGGTGTTGGCCGTGTGATTGCCCGGCCCTTCGTTGGCGACTGTGCCGCCAACTTTACCCGCACGCCCCGCCGCCACGATTACAGCCTGGTGCCGCCGCATGACACGATGCTGGACGCCATCCAGGCCGCAGGCAAGGCAACTATCGGCGTGGGCAAAATTCATGATATCTTTGCGGGCAAGGGCATCGGCGAGACCATCCGCACCAGCGGCAACACCGAAGGCTTGCAGGTCACGCTGGATCTGGCTGACCGCGATTTTGAGGGTCTGGCTTTTGTCAACCTCGTTGACTTTGATATGCTCTACGGCCACCGCCGTGATATCGCCGGTTATGCCGCCGCTGCCGCCGAGTTCAACGACTGGCTGCCCGGCTTTATGGCCAAGATGTGCCCGGGCGATATCCTGATGGTCACGGCTGACCACGGCTGCGACCCCAGCTACACCAAGACCACCGACCACACCCGCGAGTATGTGCCGTTCCTGATTTACGGCGACGAGGTCAAGCCCGGCGTCAACCTGCACACCCGGTACAGCTTTGCCACGATCGCCGACACCGTCTGCAAGGCACTGAACGTTGACTACTGCCCGGCAGGCTGCGGCGTCTACGATGAGATCAAAAAGTAACGTGGGGCTGTTTCTGCTGTATCTGCTGGCGGCGGCGCTCGTTGTTTACTCGGTCTCGCTGGTGATTTTGTCCAACTTCAACATGGGCAATCTCATGGTCTGGCTGCTGACCGCCTGCGTTGTCGGATATGCGGTGTTCCGCCGTCCGCTCCACGCGTGGTTCAGCCACGGCACAGGCCGGGTCGTATTCTGGGTACTGGCGGCACTGGCTGCCATCTACTTGGCCGTCATTGCGTTTGTGTCTGTCAGCGGCTACACGAACCCGCCTACCGGGAATGAGCAGGTCGTCCTTGTGCTGGGCGCGGGCCTGCACAAGGACAAGCCCAGTAAGCTGCTGCAATACCGCCTGAATAAAGCCTATGAGTTCGCTGCCGCCCACCCGGACACACTGGTCATCACCAGCGGCGGGCAGGGGCGCGACGAGTGGTGCCCCGAGGGTGACGCCATGCGGGACTACCTTATTGCCAAGGGACTGGAGCCTGCGCGGGTCATATCAGAGGGGCGTTCGACCTCCACGGAAGAAAACTTTGCCTTCTCGCTCGCCATTCTGCGCCAGCACGGCTATGACGAGACAACGCCCATCGTCTATGTTTCCAATGCGTTCCACTGCTACCGCGCCGGAAAATATGCTGCCATGGCGGGCTTTACCAATGCCACCGAGCTGGCTGCCGGCACGCCGCTGCGCAGCGTATTACCGTGCTACCTGCGGGAGGCGCTGGCACTTTTGTATTACTGGGTATTCAAGACTTCCGTCACCGGGCCGATGCATGCTATGGTCGGTTTGCTGGATATGAATAAGAAATTTTTCTATAAATAGGAGGGAACTGCCATGCAGATCCGCTATTATAAAGAGTACAGCCGCTTCCTGAACCGCTTTATGGAGTTCAAGGTCTACGGCCACGCCGGACGCCCCATCGTGATTTTTCCGTGCCAGAGCGGCCGGTTCTTCGATTGGGAGGATCGCAATATGTGCAACGCCGCCGCGCCGTGGATCGACAACGGTAAGCTGCAGATCTTCGCGGTGGACAGTATCGACCCTGAAAGCTGGGATAACCACGGCCCAGAGCGCCCGCGTATCGAAATGCAGGAGCGCTGGTATAACTATATCTGCGAGGAATTTATCCCCCGACTGCTGGAGATCAACCGTGAGCAGGGAGAGGATCACACCGGTCGCATCCTGACTGGCGGTGCCAGCATGGGCGGCGGCCACGCGGTCAACTTCTACCTGCGTCGCCCCGATATCTTCAACGGTACGATTGCCCTGAGCGGCCTGTATTCCTCCGGAATGTTCTTTGGCAATTACATGGACGATCTGGTCTACCGTAATTCTCCCTGCGATTATATGCGCAACTTTCCCACGACTCATCCGTACATGAAACTGTTTGAAAAGGCCGACAAGTTCATTATGTGCTGCGGCCAGGGCGCGTGGGAGGCTGACCTGCTGGCCTCCACCAGGGAGTTGCAGGCTATCCTCGAGAGCAAGGGCATCCACCCCATCGTTGATATCTGGGGCCAGGATGTCTCCCACGACTGGTACTGGTGGGAGAAGCAGTGGGTCTACTTCCTGCAGATGACGCTGGGCGACGCCTGATACAAAAGGAAAGTGCTTATGGATTTTTGGCACGATGCAGCGGCGCAAAAGCGCTGGCTGCGCCGTTTTGTGCTGCTGACAGCGGTGCTGCTTGTGCCGGTGTTTGCACTGGCGGTATTTGCGCGCCCCTCGGCCGATGACTACATCTACGCGGCCCGCACCCATGCGGTGGTGCAGCAGTACGGCTTTGATCTGCCGCGTCTGCTGCGTGCCGCCTGGGATACAAACGCCTACTATTACGAAAACTGGCAAGGGCTCTACGTTTCCGGCTTTACGCTGGCCTTCCAGCCCGCTATCTTCGGCAACAAATGGTATGGCATCACGCTTTTGTGTGTGCTTCTGCCGCTGTTTTTCTGCCTGTACGGCCTTATGAGGTGCGTTGTGCTGCGGCTGGACCCGGCGCAGAAGCATCTACCCTGGGCGCTGGCGCTGCTGCTGACCTTTGCGTTTATCCAGGGGATGCCCTCCCCGGTGGAAGGGCTGTACTGGTTCAACGGCGCAATGAACTACCTGCCGTATTTCTCGCTGGCCGCGCTGAATGCCGGGCTTGCGTTTGCACTCTGCTTTGCCGGGAAATTGGTGCCCCGCCAAAAAGTGCTCTACGCGCTGACGGGTTGCGTGTGCAGCCTTGTCATCGGCGGCGGCCATCAGGTAGCCGGGCTTTTGAACGTGCTGGTGTTGCTGTTGGCCGCGGTGCTCTGCGCACGGCGCCGCAATTTCTGGCAACTGCCCGCATTTTTCGCTGCTGTCCTTGGCCTTTTGCTGAACGTGCTGGCTCCGGGTACGCGGGTGCGCACCGCCGGCTTTGCGGGAGCGGGCTTCGCGGAGGCAATAGTAAAAAGTTTTATTTTGGCCGCTATGCAATGGCTGCGCTGGCTGGATGTGCCGCTGCTCTGCCTATTGGCATTGTTGGCGCTGCCGCTTTTGCAGCTGGCCCGCAGCGCGGTTCTGCCCGATCGGGTATTCCGCCGTCCCTGGCTGGGCGCAGCAGTCACTTTTGTGCTGATGTGGGCTATGATTTTCCTGCCCTCCTACACGATGGGCGGCATCGGCGCGGGTCGGCTTCTGAACGTCGTCTGGATGACTTTTGTGCTGGGCCTTGCCGCCACCGAATTTCTGCTGCTGGGCTGGCTGGAGCGCGTGCGCGGCGTATCGCTGCACCGCGCCGAGCGGTTCTGCCAGCACCATGCCCGCCGCTTGCCGCTGGCCGTTGCCTGTATGCTGGTGGTGATGGCCTGTATCGGCAGCCACACGGTCAAAGAGGGCCAAGACAACTACTTTGCCACCAGCCTGGAAGCCGCCTATGAGCTGGCCGACGGCCAGGCCCAGCGCTATGCCGCCGCGCTGGATGAACGAGAGGCAATCCTGACCGACGAAGCCCAGCCGGAAGTATCCATCCGCCCACTGAACGAGAACGAGCGCCCCTGGCTGCTGTTTTATACTGACGTTGCCCCCGGGCCGGACCTGTGGGGCCTGACACCCTATTTTACCAAGCAATCAGTGACAATTTTGGATTTTGAATAACCATGCCCCTGCCTAGCCGCAGGGGTTTTGCATGGGCGTATTTCCTATTGGCAAAGTAGGAAACTATACCATACGATTCTGGCACACATTATCATTATATAGAAGGGGCATCCCCATGATCTATCTTGACTATTCTGCCAACACCCCGGCAGACCCCGCCGTGCTGGACGCCTATGTGGCGGCCGAGCGACGGTATATTGCCAATCCCAATTCCACCCACATTGCCGGTCAGGAGGCCCGTGCCGAGATGGAGCGGGTGACGACGTCGATTGCAAACCACCTCGGCGTGCAGCCTGCGGAAATCATCTACACCTCCGGCGCCAGCGAAGCCAACAACCTGGCCATCAAGGGCATTGCCCAGGCGTCGCGTCACATCGGCAAGCACATCATTTCTACCCAGCTTGAGCATTCTTCCATCGGTGCGTCACTCTCGGTCCTGCAGCAGCAAGGGTATGAGATTGACCTGCTCAACATCAACCGCGATGGCAGGGTAGATTTGGATCAGCTGCGGGAACTGATGCGCAATGATACGATTCTGGTTGCCGTCTGCGCCGTGGACAGCGAGCTTGGCACGGTGCAGCCCATCCAGGAGATTGCCGAGATCGTCAAGCCGTACCCCGGCTGCCGCCTGCACGTTGACGCAACGCAGGCTGTGGGCAAGACGGATTTGTGGCTGGACGGCGTGGATACCATGAGCTTTACCGCCCACAAGTTCTACGGCCCCAACGGCATCGGTGCGTTGTACAAGCGGCGCGGTCTGGTCATTGAGCCGCAGATTTCCGGTGGTGCCAGCACGACGATCTACCGCAGCGGCACGCCCACCCTGGGCCTTGCCGTCAGCCTGGACGCTGCTCTGACCAAAGCGCTGGGCGAACAGGATGCCCGCACGGCTCATGTGCAAAAGTTGCACGACCGCTTGTTAGCTGAACTGCAAAAGTACAGCCTTGTGCGCATCAACAGTCCCGCGCAGGCCGTTCCGCATATTCTGAATGTCAGCGTCACCGGCGTCAAGGGCACGCGGTTCCAGCAGGCGTTGAGCGAGCAGGGGGTCTGCGTCTCGGTCAAGTCGGCCTGCTCGTCGGACGGAATGCCGTCCAAGGCCGTGTTTGCTGTCAGCCGCGACCGCCGCAACGCCCTGTCCAGCTGGCGCATCAGCCTGAGCCACTTGACCACCGAGGAAGAGATCGACGGCTTTTTGCAAGCCTTCGATACCTGTTACAAATCCCTGACAAATAAGGAGAATTGACCGTTGGAACGCCAATTAGAGACTTATCAAAAAATTGAACGCAGCATTATCAAAAAATTCCGCAAGCAGCTGTGGACGCCCTTCATTGTGGCAGTCAAGCGGTACGAGTTAATTCAAGCGGGGGATAAGATCGCCGTCTGCATTTCCGGCGGTAAGGACTCCATGCTGATGGCAAAGCTTTTGCAGGAGTTGCAGCGCCACAGCGAGGTGCCGTTTGAGCTGGTCTACCTCGTCATGGATCCCGGCTATAACGAAATCAACCGCCAGAAAATCGAGAGCAACGCCGCGCTGCTGCACATTCCCATCACGGTGTTTGAGACGAACATCTTTGATGTCGCCAACAACAGTGACAAGTCGCCCTGCTACCTCTGCGCCCGGATGCGCCGCGGCCACCTATACAAGAAGGCGCAGGAACTTGGCTGCAATAAAATCGCGCTGGGGCATCACTTCAATGACGTCATCGAGACGACGGTCATGAGTATGTTCTACGGCTCCCAGCTGCAGGCTATGCCGCCGAAGCTGCACAGCACAAACTTTCCGGGCATGACCCTCATCCGCCCGATGTACTGCATCCGCGAGGAGGATATCATTGCCTGGCGGCGGTATAACGAGCTGGAATTTATCCAATGCGCCTGCCGCTTTACCGAGGCCTGCACCATTTGTGACAATGGCGGTGGCGGATCCAAGCGGCAAGAGGTCAAGATCCTGCTGCGCCGTTTGATGCGCGACAATCCGAACATCGAGAACAGCATTTTCCGCAGCATCCATGCCGTCTCGCTGGACACCATGCCTGGTTACAAGACCGAGGGCGAGGAGCATTCGTTCTTGGAGCGGTTTGACCGGATTGAGGAAGCGTTAAAAGCAAAAAAGGCTTCTCCTTCGGGAGAAGCTGTCCGCGAAGCGGACTGACGAGGGGCGGCTTTATCGCTATAACTCATTTGAGGGGGGCGGCTATGGCCGCCTCTTCCCTCATCCGGCCCTTCGGGCCACCTTTCCCCAAGGGGGAAGGCTTTTTTATTATCCTACCACTGCCGCCGATATTCCCCCGGTGTTGTCCCCTCCACCTTCTTGAATAACCGGGAAAAATAATTGGCATCATTCAGCCCGCACTCTTGGGCGATGGCCTCTACATTTTTATCACTGAACCGCAGCAGCCGCTTCGCCTGGGTGATGCGCAGCTGCACTAAATAGTTCGTGACGGTCTGGCCGAACTGCTCCTTGAACACGCGGGTCAAATAAAATTTGTTGATGTAAAACCGCTCGGCCAGGGCGTCCAGCGTGATTTTCTCGGCAAAATGGGTATCAAGATAATCCTTGATTTCCTGCAAATTCTGCCGTTTGCCAGCGGTCGTGCGGGCTGTGTCAGGGTGCCAGCTCTCCTGCATCAGCAGCGTCAGCAAGGCCATGAGTTTTTCGCAGATCTGCATATCGCGGACATAGTTGTCAGACCCCGCCAGCGTATACAGTGTTTCCAAAGACGTTGTGTAGGCCGCCGCATCTTCGGCGTGGAAACTCGGCTGACCACCGCGCTCCTGGTATTTTTTATAGATGGCCCCCATGTTCGGACCGTAAAAGTGTACCCAGCGCAGCGTCCATAAGTCGTCGCCGGTGTAGTGGCGGTAGAGGCGGCGGCAGTCGAGGAATGCGCAGTCCCCGGCGCGCAGGGCGCGAGTCTGGCCCTCATATTCCAACGTACCGCTGCCGCTTTCTACCATAAAAAACAGGTAGGATGCCAGCCCCTGCCGGGTGCTGGCGTGGGGGCTGCGGGCCTGCAATGTGCCGACCTCCTGTAAATGCACCAGGCTGGCCCGGGCAAAAGGGGACGGCGTATAAATAATGCGCTGCGAATGAACCAGTTTGCCGTCAAACAGCGGTGTGTCCATGAAAATTCTCCTCAGAAACTATCGCAGGGGCGCACCTGTGTGCGCGCCCACGTTCGTTTACCCTATGTAATGATTTCAGTATACCAAAAAAGTCAATATAATGCTAGTCTTTTGCAAGATTTCCCCTGCAAAAAGCCAAAATAGTGCGGTAGAATAGCAAACACCAGGATAAAATATCTGCGGGATACCGCGCAAGATACAGACGAAAGGGTTAGAACCGACTATGAAAAAAGCTCTCATCACCGGCGTGACCGGCCAGGACGGCAGCTATCTGGCAGAGTTCTTGCTGGAAAAAGGCTACGATGTCCACGGTGTCATCCGCCGTTCTTCCGTTGACTACCGTGAGCGCATTGCCCACCTGGAAGGCCATCCCAACTTCCACCTGCACTATGGCGACCTCAGCGACTCCATGAGCATCCTGTCCGTTGTCAGCACCGTGCGCCCCGACGAAATCTACAACCTTGCCGCCCAGAGCCACGTGCAGGTCAGCTTTGACGTGCCCGAGTTTACCGCCGATGTTGACGCCACCGGCGTGCTGCGCGTGCTGGAGGCTGTGCGTCTCTGCGGTCTGAAAGACTCCTGCCGCATCTACCAGGCTTCTACCTCCGAACTGTACGGCAAGGTCGAGGAAGTTCCCCAGAACGAAAACACGCCGTTCCACCCATACAGCCCCTATGCCGTCGCCAAGCAGTACGGCTTCTGGATCGTCAAGGAGTACCGCGAAGCCTACAATATGTTCTGCTGCTCCGGTATTCTCTTTAACCACGAGTCCGAGCGCCGCGGCGAGACCTTTGTCACCCGCAAGATCACGCTGGCCGCCGCCCGCATTGCCCAGGGCAAGCAGGACAAGCTCTGCCTAGGTAACCTGTCCAGTCTGCGTGACTGGGGCTATGCCAAGGATTATGTCGAGTGTATGTGGCTGATTTTGCAGAACAAGACCCCTGAGGATTTCGTCATTGCCACCGGCGAGCAGCATTCCGTCCGCGAGTTCTGCCAGCTGGCCTTCCACGATGTAGGCATCGAGCTGGAATTTACCGGCGAGGGCATGAACGAGAAGGGCATCGACAAGGCCACCGGCAGGGTCATTATTGAGGTCAGTCCCGACTTCTACCGCCCCACCGACGTCGTCAACCTGTGGGGCGACCCCAGCAAGGCCAAGCGCGAGCTGGGCTGGAACCCCACCAAGACGACGTTCGAGGAGCTCGTCAAGATCATGGTCGACCACGACATGAAGAAGGTCGCCGTCGAGCGCGCCGAGGAGCATATCCAGACGAACCTTGCCGAGTACCTGGAAAAGGGCGTTATCAAATAATTTATCGGGAGAAGGTATTTTATTATGATGGAAAAGAATGCAAAAATCTACGTTGCCGGCCACCGCGGCATGGTGGGGTCGGCCATCGTGCGCGAATTGCAGCGCCAGGGATACACCAATATCATCACCCGCACCCACAAGGAACTTGACCTCTGCCGCCAGGAGGATGTCGAGAAGTTCTTTGCCGAGGAAAAGCCCGAGTATGTCTTTCTGGCAGCCGCCAAGGTCGGCGGTATCGTCGCCAACCAGGAGGCCCTGGCCGATTTCATGTGGTTCAACATGACGCTCGAAATGAACGTCATCCACTCTGCCTGGCAGAACGGCTGCAAAAAGCTGGAATTTTTGGGTTCTTCCTGTATCTACCCCCGCATGGCACCCCAGCCGATGAAGGAAAGCTGCCTGTTGACCTCCGAGCTGGAAAAGACGAACGAGGCCTACGCTCTCGCCAAAATCAGCGGCCTGAAATACTGCGAGTTTCTGAACCGCCAGTACGGCACCGACTACATCTCCGTCATGCCGACGAACCTCTATGGCCCCAACGACAACTACCATCCGACCCACAGCCATGTGGTGCCGGCACTCATCCGCCGCTTCCATGAAGCCAAAATCAACGGCGTGGACTCTGTGACCTGTTGGGGTGACGGCAGCCCGCTGCGCGAGTTTTTATACGTCGACGACCTTGCCAATCTCTGCGTGTTCCTGATGAACAACTATTCCGGCAATGAGACCGTCAACGCGGGAACCGGCAAGGAGTTGACCATCAAGGAGTTGACCGAGCTTGTCGCCAAGGTCGTGGGCTACACCGGCAAAATCAAGTGGGATACCTCCAAGCCCAACGGCACGCCCCGCAAGCTGCTGGACGTCAGCAAGGCAACGAACCTGGGCTGGACCTATAAGACCGAGTTGGAAGACGGCCTGCGCCTTTCCTATGAGGATTTCCTGCATAACCCCATGCGCGCCGAGCGCTGAAAGGAAACGCCATGAACATTATCCTGCTGTCCGGTGGTTCCGGCAAGCGTCTGTGGCCGCTGTCCAACGATATCCGTTCCAAGCAGTTCATCAAAATTTTCAAGACCGTCGATGGCTATGAATCGATGGTTCAGCGTGTCTACCGCCAAATCAAAGAGGTGGACGCCGAGGCCAATGTGACGATTGCCACCAGCAAGACCCAGGTGTCGTCCATCCACAACCAGCTGGGCAGTGCGGTGGGTGTCTGCGTTGAGCCGTGCCGCCGCGATACCTTCCCGGCCATCGCACTGGCGACGGCCTACCTGCACGATGTCAAGGGCGTCGGGCTGGATGACGCCGTTGTCGTCTGCCCGGTGGATCCCTATGTCAACAATGACTATTTTGCCGCTCTCAAAGGCTTGTCTGACCTGGCCGAGCAGGGGAACGCGAACCTCTCTCTGATGGGCATTGAGCCGACCTACCCCAGCGAAAAGTACGGCTACATCATTCCCGAGAATGCCGACGCCGTCAGCCCGGTCAAGACTTTCAAAGAGAAGCCTGACGCCGCCACGGCGGAAAAATATATCGCCCGGGGGGCGCTCTGGAACGGCGGCGTTTTTGCTTACAAGCTGCGCTATGTGCTGGACAAAGCCCACGAGCTGATCGACTTTACCGACTATCACGACTTGTTCAATAAGTACGAGACGCTGAAAAAAATCAGCTTCGACTACGCCGTTGTCGAGAATGAGTCCAAAATCCAGGTCATGCGCTTTGCGGGCCAGTGGAAGGACATGGGCACCTGGAACACACTGACTGAGGCCATGGAAGAACCCAGCATCGGCAAGGCGATCCTGAACGACACCTGCGAGGGCGTCAATGTGCTGAATGAGCTGGACGTGCCGGTTCTCTGCATGGGGCTGAAAAACGTCGTTGTCTCCGCCAGCCCGGAGGGCATCCTCGTCTCCGACAAGGAACAATCCAGCTACATCAAGCCCTATGTGGACAGCATTCACCAGCAAATTATGTTTGCCGAAAAGTCCTGGGGTTCTTTCCGCGTGTTGGACATTGAGGATGAAAGCATGACCATCAAAATCACCCTCAACCCTGGCCACGGCATGAACTACCACAGCCACGAAAACCGCGACGAAGTCTGGACCATCATTTCTGGCACCGGCCGCGCGATTCTGGACGGTGCAGAGAAGCAGGTCAAGGCAGGGGATATCCTGACCATGCAGGCAGGCTGCAAGCACACGATCTTTGCCGATACCGAGCTGAAAATCATTGAGGTGCAGCTCGGCAAAGCTATCAGCGTGGAAGATAAGCAGAAGTATCCGCTGCCGCAGGCTTGACAGTGCGCAAAATTCGCGCTATACTAATCTAGTATTCGCAAAAACACAATGACGGAGAAAGTACGCGCAAGGTTCTTTGGGCCAGAGAGGGCGGTCGTCGGCTGCAAGCCGCCTGCAAAGAAATTGTGCGGAAGTTCCCTCCCGAGTGGTGCGCGGGAAAGGCCGTTCCGGCCCGGTAGTGCGCAACGGCCCTGCACCGTTACCCGCAGCAAAGAGTGCCGCTTTTTATAGGCGGAACACGGGTGGTACCGCGGAGAATTGTATGTACAAGGCTTCGTCCCTGATTTCACACAGGGACGGGGCTTTTTTATTTGCTCCGGCCCAAAGTCAAACAGAGGTGTACTATGGAAGAAAAAATCAAAGAGCTGCGCGCCGCCATTGAGCAGGCCAGCGCAGCCGTCACCGACAAAGCCCAGCTTTCTGACTTCTGGCAGAAATACCTGAGCAAGAACGGCGAGGTCGCAGGCCTGACCAAGAGCCTGCGTGACGTTCCCAAAGAGGATCGCCCCGCCGTCGGCAAGACCATTAACGAGTTCAAGCAGTGGGCCGAGAAAGAGTATCAGGCACTGTCTGAGCAGGTCGAGAAGGCTGCCTTGGCTGCCCGCAACGCCGCTGAGACCGTCGATATCACGATGCCCGCCAAGATTCGCCCCCACGGCGTGTTGCATCCCATCACACTCGTCAAGAATGAAATCATTGACGTGTTCGCCGGTATGGGCTTTGAAATTTACGAAGGCCCCGAGATCGAGGACGACGACCACAACTTCACCCGCCTGAACGTGCCGAAGAACCACCCTGCCCGCGATATGCAGGATACCTTCTACGTTGCGGACGATATCGTATTGCGTACCCAAACCAGTGGCGGCCAGATTCGTGTCATGGACATGGAAAAGCCCCCCATCAAGGTATTGGTCCCCGGCCGCGTGTTCCGCTCTGACTCCGACGCGACCCACTCCCCGATGTTCCATCAGATGGAAGGCCTCGTCGTCGATAAGGGCATCACCCTCTGCGACCTGCAGGGTATGCTGGACAAGTTCGTCCAGGCGCTGTTTGGACCCGAGGTCAAGACCCGCCTGCGTCCTTCTTACTTCCCGTTCACCGAGCCCAGCGTCGAGGTCGATGTTTCCTGCTTTGAGTGCGGCGGCAAGGGCTGCCCGCTCTGCAAGCACACCGGCTGGATCGAGGTCCTGGGTGCGGGCGTTGTCCATCACAGCGTTCTGGAAAACTGTGGCATTGACCCCAACGTCTATTCCGGCTTCGCCTTCGGCATCGGCATTGAGCGTATCGCCATGCTGAAATATGGCATCAACAACATTGGCCTGATGTTTGAAAACGATCTGCGCTTCTTGAAGCAGTTCGAGGATTGACAGGGGAGGAGACGAGACAATGAAAGTACCATTCAGCTGGTTAAAGCAATATGTTGATATCGACGTCACCGCACAGGAGCTGGAAGACAAGCTATTCGGATGTGGCTTTGAGGTCGAGGAACTCATCGACCTAGGCGGCGAGATTTCTAAGGTCGTCGTCGGTGTCGTGACCGAGTGTGTCCCCCAGGAGGGTACCCACCTGCACATCTGCAAGGTCGATTGCGGCGAGTACGGCCACGATATTCAAATTTCCACCGGTGCGCCCAACGTTTACGCGGGTATGCACACCGCCGCCGCGCTGGACGGCTCCACGCTGCCCGGAGGCATCAAGATCAAAGCCAAGCCCCTGATGGGCGTTGAGTCCAATGGTATGCTGTGCAGCGGTGAGGAGCTTGGGCTGAACGACGACCTGTACCCGGGTTCCGAGGTCTACGGTCTGCTCGATTTGCCGAAGGACACCGTCCCTGGCACGCCGATTCAGGAAATTGTCGGCCTTAACGACTACATCTTTGATATCTCCATCACGGCCAACCGTGCCGACTGCCAGAGCGTGCTCGGCATTGCCCGCGAGGTCGCCGCTGTGCTGAACAAGCCCCTGAAAATGCCTGCCACCGACTACACGACCAGCGACTTTACCGACCCGCGCCTGTCCATCAGCGTGGAGGCAACCGACCTGTGCCCCCGCTACATCGGCCACTATGTGCGCAACATCACGCCGGGCGAGTCCCCGCGCTGGATGAAACGCCAGCTGGCCCTCTGCGGCCTACGCAGCATCTCCAACGTCGTGGATATCACAAACTACGTCATGCTGGAAATCGGCCAGCCGATGCACGCTTTTGATATGGACACGCTGGAAAGCTGCCAGATTCTTGTCCGCCGCGCCAAGGACGGAGAAAAAATCACAACGCTGGACGAAAAAGAGTTCACCCTGACTCCCAATAACCTCGTCATCTGCGACGGCTCCAAGCCGGTCGCACTGGCCGGTGTCATGGGCGGCCTGAACAGCGAAATTAAAGATACGACCACCCAGCTGTTGTTCGAGAGCGCCAAGTTTGCCCGCGACAACATCCGTAAGACCGCTCGTGGCCTGGGCCAGAACACCGACGCTTCCAGCCACTACGAGAAGGGCATTTCCGAGTATACCACCGAGCTTGGCATGGCCCGTGCCCTGCATTTGATCCAGGAACTGGGCTGCGGCGAAGTCACTTCCACCCACTTTGACTGCTCGGCCGGTGCGCCGCGTGAGGGTAAGCATTTCACCGCCAGGATCAGCGGCATCAACGCGATTTTGGGTATCACCGTTCCCACAGACGCCATTCTCGACATTCTGAACCGCCTGCAGTTTGAGGTCAAGCTCGAAGCCGACGGCGACACGATGCAGGTCGTTGCGCCCCGCTGGCGCGAGGATATCGAGGTCGGTGAGCCTGACCTGGCCGAGGAAGTCATCCGCGAGTACGGCTATGACCATATCGTGCCCACCTTCCTGAAAGCCGCCACCGTCACCAGCGGCGGCCTGACCGCCGAGCAGAGAGCTCAGGCCAAAGCCAAGCGTGCCATGTGCGCCCAGGGCTTCTACGAGGCTGAGACGCTGGCTTTCTACGCTGACGCTGACCTGGATATGCTGCATATCGCCGCCGATGCCCCGGAGCGCAATGTCATCCGCATTCTGAACCCGATTTCCTCCCACCTGACCATCATGCGCCCGCTGCTGGCGCCGTCCCTGCTGAATGTCGTTGTCGACAACCTGCGCAAAGGTAACGCCGAGGGCCGCCTGTTCGAGTTATCCAACATCTATATCCCGAAACAGCAGCCTTTGACCGAGCTGCCCGAGGAGCGCCTGCACCTGGGCTTTGCCGCCTGGGGCAAGGACGAGGACTTCTTCGCCGTCAAAGGCGCCGTCGAGAGCTTTGGCACTGCGTTCGGCGTTGAACTGAGCGTCGAGCGCGCCACCGATGTTGCCTGGCTGCACCCCGGCATTGCCGCTTATATCCTGTGCAAGGGGGAGCGCGTCGGCGTGTTCGGCAAACTGGCTAACGATGTGACCAGCGAACTGAAACTGCCTAAGGACAGCCGCGCCAATCTGAACATCTACCTCGGCGAGATCGACTGGGTCGCTTTCCACGCACTGGTGCCCGCCGCTGTCCATTACCAGCCCATCCCCGAGTTCGCTCCGGTCCAGCGTGACCTGGCCCTCGTCGCACCGGAAAGCATGGAGTGCGGCACCCTCGTCACCGAGATGCAGCGCGCCTGCAAGCAACTGACCAGGGTCGAGCTGTTCGACATCTACCGTGGTGAAAAACTCGGCGCTGACAAAAAGAGTATGGCGTTCAGCCTGTTCTTCCAACCCGGCGATAAGGCCCTGACCCCCGATGAGGTTGACCGCTTCGTCAAGAAGATTCTCGGCAACCTCAAGTTCAAGCTGGGCATCGAGATCCGCGAGTAATCCTGTATCATACAAACCGCTCTGTGCCGCTTGGCGCAGGGCGGTTTTTCGCGGAATTTCGCTTGCATTTTTTCTGGTTCCGTCGTATAGTAAATAGAGACTATCCAGACTGTCACAGGAGAATGATTATGGCAAAAATACACCGCAATGACGCGCCGCTGTACCAGGGCCAGCCCGCGAATCCATACAGCACCGCCACTCTGCCGGAAATTCCCGCCCAGAAGCCCGCAACCGAATTTTACGACCAGGACCGCGATAAGGAATTTACCGAGCGCGAGGAGAAAAAGCACCTCAAAAAGCACGCCCAGAAGAACGCGGAGGCCCGCAAGAAAAAGCGAGGCGATCTGGTCTATACGATTGCCATGGTCGTGTTCGCGGTGATTTTCCTGGTCAGCGGCGGGCTGCTGGTCAAGCGCTTTATCGATGATAAAAAGACCGAGAGCGAGTTTGCCGACCTGCAATCGCTGATTGACACCTCCGCCACGCCGGAACCGGCCGCAGCAGGGGAAAACGTCAACCCCAACGGTGCCAAGTTTGCCGCGCTGAAAAATAAGAACGCTGACTTCATCGGCTGGATTTCCATTGACGGCACAACGCTGGACTTCCCGGTCATGTACGCGCCCGACAACAAGGATTTCTACCTGCGCCATGACTTCAACAAGCAGTACAGCGTCTACGGCGTGCCGTACCTGGACGAAAAGACCACACTGGGTGCCAACGCCGAAAGCGAGAACCTTATTATCTACGGCCACAACATGAAGACCGGCACGATCTTCGGCTGCCTGACCGAGTACAAAAAGGCCGCCTACTACCAGGAGCACCCCTACATTGAGTTCGACACCCTTTACGGTGACGCAAAATATGAGGTGTTTGCCGCCTTCGCCATCGACGTGGTGAACGATACGTCCTTCGTCTACAACCAGTATGTGGACATGGACGAGAATACCTACAACGCCTATGTGGATGAGGTCCTTTCCCGCAGCGATGTGGACAGCGGCATCCGCCCCAGCTACGGCGAGCAGCTGCTGACCCTCTCCACCTGCGAATACTCGACTGACAACGGCCGCTATGTCGTCGTGGCGCGGCGCGTCAGCTCCTGATTTTCATAAGTTTTACAGAACAATACTTAAAAATCTTTTGCGGCAAGCACCAAACGCAGGTAAAATTGTGTTTGGTACTTGCTATTCTTTGTCGGATGTGCTATCCTAATAAATGCGCGATAACTTTTGATTCGTTCTTATATGGTGTAAGAAACCGGAAAGGGAGAATGCGCGCAGCGGGCGGCCGTAGCCCTTGACGGCCGTCCGCTTTTGTTTTTGCAGCGCGTACAAAGGCGCAAAAAATGCACAAAAGTATAGACAAATTGCGCAAGAAAGCATATACTATATAAGTATTTTGATTTTACGCGCTAAAGTATATGTATAGGAAAGTATATCAAAACACAGTTACAGTAAGGGAGGATACCTGCTATGTGTGGAATCGTAGGCTTCACCGGTGCGGCGCAGGCCGCGCCTATTCTGCTGGATGGCCTGGCGAAACTGGAATACCGCGGCTATGACTCTGCCGGTCTGGCCGTGCAGAACGCTGCCGGTAAAATCGAGGTCGTCAAGGCCAAGGGCCGCCTGAAGGTTCTGAGCGAAATGACCGACGGCGGCAGCGCGGTCTCCGGCAGCTGCGGCATCGGCCATACCCGCTGGGCTACTCACGGCGAACCGTCCGTCATCAACGCCCACCCGCACTATTCCCGTGACCAGAAAATCGCTGTCGTACACAACGGCATCATTGAAAACTACCTGGAAATTAAAGAGCGCCTGCTGAACAAAGGCTTCACCTTCGTCTCCCAGACCGACACCGAGGTTGTGGCTCAACTGCTGGACTACTATTACACCGGCGAGTCCGCCGGCAACGCGCTGGATGCCATCACCCGCATGATGGTCCATGTGCGCGGCTCCTACGCGCTGGGCGTGCTGTTTGCCGATGAACCCGGCGTCATCTACGCCGTGCGCAAGGACAGCCCCCTCATCGTCGGCAAGTGCGGGGACGGTGCCATCATCGCCTCCGATGTGCCCGCGCTGCTCAAGTACACCCGCACGGTCTACTACATTGACAATCTGGAAATCGCCCGCTTGACACCGGATTCCATCGACTTCTTCAATATCGACAAGGAACCCATCACCCGCGAGTCCACTACCATCGAATGGGATGCCGAAGCAGCCGAAAAGGGTGGCTACGAGCATTTCATGATGAAGGAAATCTACGAGCAGCCCGCCGCTGTACGCGACACGATCTCGCCTCGCCTGAAGGACGGCCAGATTGATTTGTCTGAGCTGGCACTGGACGAGGCTGCCATCCAGAATGTACGCCGCCTCTACATCATCGGCTGCGGCTCGGCTTACCATGTCGGCATGGCCGCGCGCTATGTGTTTGAGAGCCTGGCCCGCATCCCGGTCGAGGTTGACGTCGCCAGCGAGTTCCGCTACCGTAACCCGGTGCTGGAGTCGGATTCCCTCGCCATGGTCATCAGCCAGAGCGGCGAGACCGCCGACACGCTGGCCGCCCTGCGTCTGTGCAAGGAGCGCGGCGTGCGCACCATCGGCATCGTCAACGTTGTCGGTTCCAGCATCGCCCGCGAGGCTGACGCCACCATGTACACCTGGGCCGGGCCGGAAATTTCCGTTGCCACCACCAAGGCGTATAGCACCCAGCTGGCCGCCTGTTATCTGCTGGCTACCGAATTTGCCCGCGTGCGCGGCACTCTGGCTGACGGCCAGTATGAGCACCTTGTCACCGAGCTGGAAGCCCTGCCCGAGAAAATTGAGAAAACGCTTGCCGATAAGGAGCGTATCCAGTGGTTTGCCAGCAAGTACGCCAACGCCAAGGACGCCTTCTTCATCGGCCGCGGGCTGGACTATGCTGTTGCGCTGGAAGGCAGCCTGAAATTTAAGGAAATCAGCTATATCCACTCCGAGGCATTTGCTGCGGGTGAGATGAAGCACGGCCCGATTTCCCTGGTCGAGAACGGCACGCTGGTCGTCGGCATCCTGACCCAGCCGGATCTGTTCGAGAAGTGCGTCTCCAACATGGTCGAGGTCAAGAGCCGCGGAGCATTCCTGATGGGCCTGACCACCTACGGCAATTACAGCATTGAGGACACGGCGGGCTTTACCGTCTACGTACCCAAGACTGACCCCCACTTTGCCACCAGCCTGTCGGTCATTCCGTTGCAGCTGCTGGCCTACTATGTCAGCTGCGCCAAGGGCCTGGACGTGGATAAACCCCGCAACCTGGCCAAGAGCGTGACGGTCGAATAAGCAAATTCGTCTGTTTTACCAAAATTTTCTGCTCAATTTTATACAACATTAGCCCCATTTGCCCGCCGAAAAGTAGGACAGATGGGGTTCTTTTGTGCTATAATAAATAAGTATAGCGATTTTATCGGGTCCCTCAGACAGGGAACACCCAGAATATAGAGTTTATGGTAGAGGAAAAACAGATGCAACAAGATGTAAACAAACAAATCATAAAGGGTCTGCCGCGCCGCATTGCCTTGATGCTGCTGGACTGCTGCCTGATCGTTGTCTGCTACTGGCTGGCGGTCATGCTGCGCTTCGACAGCGGCGACGCCTACCGCCGCGTAGAAATTCTGCGCGCCATGGCCCCCATGCTTTTGTACGTGCTGCCCATCTACATGATCGTGTTCTGGTTTGGCGGCCTGTATGAGATCATGTGGGAGTACGCCGGTATGCGCGACCTGGCCCGCCTGACCTGCCTATCCGGGTTGGCAACAGGGCTGATCATGCTGTTTGATTTGATTTACCATAACCGCCCTATTTCCGGCGCGGTGCTGATTTTCGGTGCAGTGTTCAACACGGCGGCCATCTCGGGCGTTCGCTTTCTCTGGCGGTTGATACGCACCGTGCAGACGGCCAAAGCTACCAAGCCGGAGGACAACACGCCACTGCTCATCGTCGGTGCGGGCAACGCCGGTGCTTGGGCTGTCAACCTGTGCAAGAACAAGAACCAGAGCTTCGGCAACCCGGTCTGCATAGTGGACGACGACCTGACCAAAAAAGACCTGCGCGTGCAGGGCGTACCGGTGCGGGGTACGATTTCCGATATTCCCGAGTTGGTGCGCAAGTACCACATTATGGAAATCGTCATCGCCATCACCACCGTGAAAGGCGACCGTTTGAGCGAAATCATCAACCTGTGCAATTCCACCCACTGCCGCGTGCGGATGATCAGTGACCCCCAGGCCGTGGACGAGAACGGCAACCCGGTGGCCGCAGGTTTCCGCGAACTGAACACGGCAGACTTCCTCTCCCGCGACGAAATTCAGCTGAACAACGCCCAGATTTCCGAGTACCTGCATGACAAAGTCGTGCTGGTCACGGGCGGCGGCGGTTCCATCGGCAGTGAGCTTTGCCGCCAGATCATGCGCTACCAGCCCCAGCGGCTGCTGATTTTTGATATCTACGAGAACTGTGCCTATGAGCTGGAAACCGAGCTGAAAAACAAGTACGGTGCCGATGCCCCCATCATCACCTTGATTGGTTCCATTCGTGACAAAGCGCGCCTGGACGAAGTATTTGAAACCTACCATCCGTCGGTCGTGTTCCATGCAGCCGCCCACAAGCATGTGCCGCTTATGGAAATCAGCCCCGCTGAGGCCGTCAAGAACAACGTGTTCGGCACGAAAAACCTGCTGACTTCTGCCGCTGAACACGGCGTTGAGCGCTTCGTCCAGCTTTCTACCGATAAGGCCGTCAACCCCACCAACGTCATGGGCTGCACCAAACGCCTGTGCGAAATGCTCATCCAGACCTTCTCACGCGGTACAACGATGACCTGTGTGGCCGTCCGCTTCGGTAACGTGCTGGGCAGCCACGGCAGCGTTATCCCACTGTTTGAGGAGCAAATCAAGCGCGGCGGTCCGGTCACCATCACCCACCCGGACATTGTGCGCTACTTTATGACCATCACCGAGGCTGCACAGCTCGTTTTGCAGGCGGGCGGCCTTGCCAAGGGCGGCAGTATCTACGTGCTGGACATGGGCGAACCGGTCAAAATTATGGATCTCGCCAACCGACTGATTCGCTTCTACGGGTATGAGCCGGGCGTGAATATGCAGGTCAAAATCACCGGCCTGCGCCCCGGCGAGAAACTGTACGAGGAACTGCTCATGGACGCCGAGCGGGACAAGATGGGGAAAACGGCCCACAACAAAATTTTTATCGCACCGCCCATGCAGATCGATTTGGAAAAATTCTACACCAATCTGCAGAAGCTCAAGGACTCCGCCAAGCACAACGATGATGAAGTCGTCGACGTGCTGCAGGAGATGGTCCCGACCTACCATCCCAACCGCCGCGTGCGCGCAGACCACACCGTTGTAGCCGCCACCGGCAACACGGCGCTTTTCTCCAAGGAGGAAGTCGCCCGCAAATTGCAGGAAAGCGAACATAAGGAGGGCTGACCCCATGTACGAGCGTTATATCAAGCGTCTGCTGGACATTATCCTCTCACTGGCCGCCACGATTATTTTGGCTATCCCCATGGGTATTGTGGCGCTCTGGATCAAAATTGACTCGCCGGGCCCAGTGTTTTTCAAGCAGCGCCGCGTCGGCAAGGACAAGACCCACTTCAATATTTTAAAGTTCCGCACGATGCGCGGTGACACGCCCCATGACGTGCCCACCCATCTTTTGAAGAATGCCGACAGCTACATCACCAAGAGCGGCGCTTTCCTGCGCAAGACGAGCCTGGACGAACTTCCCCAAATCTACAACATCCTGGCCGGGCAGATGAGCGTCATCGGCCCGCGGCCGGCGCTGTACAACCAGTATGATTTGATTGAAGCCCGCGACAAGGTCCACGCCAACGATGTGCGCCCCGGCCTGACCGGTCTTGCACAGGTCAACGGCCGCGACGAGCTGCCCATCGATATAAAGGCACGCTACGACGGTGAATACGCCGCCCATGTAACCTTCTGGCAGGATGTGAAAATCTTCTTTCACAGCATCACCTACGTGTTTGAACGGCGTGGCGTTGTCGAGGGCGGCACCGGTGCGATGAACCAGACAAAAGAGGAAAATCCGTCAAAATGACGGACGCTGTACCCGCCGCAAACATAGCGGTGGGTACATTTTTTGTGCTGATTTGAAAAATGTACAAGAAAATCTTGCGATTTTAGTGAAAATATGTTGCAAAAGCCAACTGAATTGTGTAAAATATACATTATGAAGTTTTGGTTTTCGGGCAGATTACCAAACGGCAATTTTGCCAAACACCCATAGCCCGCACTGCACACCGGTGCAGACTGTCTAAATAACAGCAAAAGGGGAGTCACATATTATGGCAAACAGGGTATTCCAGAATGTGGTCTACCAGATGAAAGACGCAGTGGATCGTGTTGTCGGCGTCATTGATGAGACTGGCACCGTCATTTCCTGCTCTGAACTGGGGCAGATCGGCGAAGTGCGTGAGGGCGTTGCAGCCGTGCGTCAGACTGCCGGGGATGCTTTTGTGCGTGATGGCTATGCCTATCACCAGTTCTCCAACGCAAAGCACAACGACTATGCTGTCTTTGTCGAGGGCACCGACACCACGGCTGAGCAGTTCGCCGCTATGCTGTCCATCAGCCTGCAAAGCATCAAGCAGTATCACGACGAAAAATTCGATAAGACGAACTTCATCAAGAACGTCGTGCTCGACAACATCCTGCCCGGCGATATCTACGCCAAGGCGCGGGAACTGCACTTCGTCTCCGACGTGCAGCGTGTTGTGCTGCTGATTCGCGTGACCTCCGGCAACGATATTTCCGCCTACGATGTCGTCAGCGGCCTTTTCCCGGACAAACAAAAAGACTTCGTCTTTAACATCAGCGAGACGGACACCGTCCTTGTCAAGGAAATCAAGCCCGACAACAACACCCGCGATATGGAAAAGCTGGCGGCCTCCATCGTCGACACTTTGCAGGGCGACCACTATATCAAGGCGGTCGTCGGCATCGGCACACCCATCGGCAACATCAAAGACCTGGCCTCCAGCTTCAAGGAAGCACAGATTGCTATGGAAGTCGGCAAGGTGTTCGACACCGAGCGCCAGGTCATCAGCTATGACCATCTGGGCATTGCCCGCCTGATCTATCAGCTGCCCACGACGCTCTGCGAGGCTTTCCTGCGCGAGGTATTCAAGCAGGAGAGCATTGACTCCCTCGATGCCGAGACGCTGTTCACCATCCAGCGCTTCTTTGAAAACAACCTGAATGTCTCCGAGACGAGCCGCGGGCTGTTCGTCCATCGCAACACGCTGGTCTACCGTCTGGAGAAGATTCGCAAGCTGACCGGCTTGGATCTGCGCAACTTTGACGACGCTATCGTTTTCAAGGTAGCCCTGATGGTCAAGAAATATCTGTCTGCCAACCCGGCCAAGTATTGATTTTAATAAAACTTTCACAGATAGAAACAGCGCTGCGCAACGATGCGGCGCTGTTTTTGCTATTTTTGTCATTTCCTGTCACTTGACCGGGCGCGGCAATCATGGTATTCTATTATATGTATGACTGTAACCATAACAGCAAGAGCCGCGCGGCGGCAGGAGAACCCCGAATGATCGAATTTGAACACGTTTATAAAACCTATGAGACGCACAACGACGAGAACGTTGCGCTCGAGGATATCAATATCCATATCGAAGAGGGCGAGTTTGTCTTTATCCTGGGACATTCCGGTGCGGGCAAATCCACTTTTTTAAAGCTCATCCAGATGGAAGAAAAGCCCACGAAGGGAAAGGTCTTTATCAACGGCCAGGACCTGACCCGTATTCGTCGGCGCAAGGTACCCTATCTGCGCCGCCAGATGGGCGTTGTGTTCCAGGACTTCCGCCTGATTCCGACGATGACGGTCTACGAGAACGTTGCTTTTGCCATGCGCGTGACGAATATCTCGACTAAGAAGATTCGGGACCGTGTACCGTTCGCGCTCTCCCTTGTCGGTTTGGAAGATAAGATGGATCGTCTGCCAGATGAACTCTCCGGCGGCGAGCAGCAGCGTGTGGCCGTTGCCCGCGCCCTGGCCCACGGCCCCAAGCTCATCATTGCAGACGAGCCCACGGGCAACATCGACCCGGAAATGTCCATGGACATTATGCAGCTGTTCGAGGCTATCAACAAGGTCAACATCACCGTTGTCGTCGTCACCCACGAGCACGAACTGGTCCACAAGCTGGCCCGCAAGTACGGCAACCGCGTCATTACGCTGGCCAACGGCATGGTCGCGTCCGACACGGCCCACCCGGAGGCCGCCCGCCGCTACGCCGCTGCCATGGCCGAGCGCGAAGCCGACGAGTACGATGACTACGACGAGGATTGATTTTTAACAAAGAGGGGACACCATGCGTTTTTCCAGCTTTACCTATCTGGTCGGCCAGGGACTGCACAACCTGCGGGCCAATCGGCTGATGACTTTTGCCTCTATGGGTGTGCTGACCGTCTGCATGCTGCTGATTGGTGCGGCCTACCTACTGGGCGTCAACATTGACGCCATGGTGGCGTACATCGGCGACCAGAACGAGACTGTCGTCTATATGGACGACAACGCCACCGACGAGCAGATTGCCGCTGCAGACGCCGCCATCCGCAGCACCCCCCATGTGGTGGGCGTGACCTATATGTCGCCCCAGGACGTGCTTGCCACCTACGGCGACATGCTGGCTGACTACACGAACCTGCAGCAGGTTTTCGAGAATGACAACCCGTTCACCCCGAACTACCGCGTCGCGGTGGACAGCCCCGATGATATCGAGAGCGTCTCGGCCCAACTGCTGCAAATCGATGGCGTTGCCAGTGTCAATGCGCCGCTGGCTATGGCCGATACCTTCACGTCCCTGCAGCGGGTCATCAATTACGCCTGCTACGGCATCGTGGCGGTGTTGGCCATCGTCTCCATCGTCGTCATCAACAACACCATCAAAATCACTGTCTTTAACCGCCGCAAGGAGATCGGTATTATGAAGCTGGTGGGTGCCACCAACGGCTTCATCCGCTTTCCATTCTTTGTCGAGGGCGTGACCTCCGGCCTGATTTCGGCAGGTATCGCCTCCGGCATCGTCTGCGGTGCATACTATGCGCTCTGCCGCTGGTATGCCGAGAATCCGTCCAACCTCTCCCAGATGTTCGGCGGCTCCCTCGTGCCGCTGGAACAGGTGTGGTATTACATTGTAGGCGGCTTTGTCGTGCTGGGCTTTGTGCTCTGCGGCCTTGGCACTGCAACCAGCATCCGCAAGCATCTGAACGTATAACAGGGGATACCGGAAAGTCAAGATACCATGAAACATTTTTCGCACGGAAAAAAGTTTATCTCGCTGCTGCTCAGTGTCGCCGTCGCCATGACCATGACACTGTCCACCGTCATGACGCCGTTGGCCGCAACCACCAGCGTCAACGACCTTCGTCAGAAATTGCAGGAATTACAGACGAAGCAGGATGAACTCGACAAGCAGCTCAAAAACGCCCAGAGCAACAAGGCCGACGCCGAGGCACAAAAGGCGCAGCTGGAACAGCAGCGTGAACTTATACTGAGCCAGATCAACAACCTGGCCCAACAAATCGGTGACCTGGACAGTGAGATCGTCAACAAGCAGGACGAGATTGACCAGAAGCAGCAGGAGGTTGACCAGAAGCAGGCCGAGTACGACCAGCGCTGGGAGGATTTCAAGGGCCGCATGAAAGCCATGCAGCGCCTCAACGACGGCGGCTCTATCGCGCTGCTTTCCAGCGCCACCAACCTGTACCAGCTGCTGACCTTTGCCAACACGCTGGAGCAGATCGTCGCCAAGGACGAACAAATCTGCCAGCAGCTTGAGGACGAGCACAACGAACTGGAACAGCAGAAAGCTGACCTTGAGCAGGCAAAAGCCGACCTTGAGGCCACACAGGCCGATTTGGAATCCCAGCGCACCGCCCTGAACGGCAAGACCAGCGAGCTGGCCCAGAATATCTCCCAGACCGACGCCAGCATTTCGGCAGCAGACGCGGAGATCGAAGCCAACAAAGCTGCGCTGATCGAGGCTAACAAGGCTGTAGATAAGGCCGCTGCCGAGCTGGACGCCGCGCTGAACGCCGCGAACCAGGCCTACGGCAATGCGTCCATCCAGTGCTCGCTGGATTTTGGTCGCCCGCTGGCTACCTATAAGTACGTTTCCTGCTATTTCGGCGGCAACGGCCACCGCGGCACCGACTATGCCGCACCGGGCGGCACCGAAATTTACGCCGTTTCCGGCGGCGTTGTCACCGCCGCGGCCTACCATTACAGCTGGGGCTACTATGTCCAGGTCTACCATGGCAAGGACGACAACGGCAACACCTACTCGACGTTGTACGCTCACATGAATAGCGCCCCTGTTGTCAGCGTGGGGCAAAATGTTTCCAAGGGACAGGTTCTGGGCTATGTTGGTTCCACCGGCAATTCCACGGGCAACCACCTGCACTTGGAGATGAAGGTCAATAACGTCCTGGTCAATGTCATGAATTATCTCTCTTAAACGAAAGGGGAGTTTGCTATGAAACCGCAGAAGCATAAGACCTCCGTGCGCATTTTTTGCCTGGTGGTCGCCGTTCTGATGGTGCTGAGCCTTTTCTCTACGGTAATTTTCTCGCTTGCCTACGGGGCATAAAACGCAAAAACAGTAAGGAGCCATCAGACCCATGAGCAAAAAAATCAGTCTTGGCGTGGCCGCCACGATTGCCATTATCGCAATGGCCGTCACCTTCTCGCTGACGATGGTCGTATCGATGAAAATGTTCAACACCACCGTTTCCAGTGTCAAAAATAAGGAGCGTCAATACAACAAGCTCTCCGAAATCGACCGCTTCGTCCGTTCGGAAGAATTCTTCACCATCGATGAGGATACGCTGAACGACCGCCTGGCTGCCGGTTATATGAACGGCATCAACGATAAGTACGCCGTCTACTACACCGCCAAGGAGTACAGCGAAAAGCAGGCCGTCGAAAAAGGCACCCTAACCGGCATCGGCGTGGCCGTCGTCAATGACGCCTCCTCCGGCTACGCCCGCATTATCCGCCTGTATGATAACTCACCTGCGGCCGAGGCTGGTATGCAGGTCGGCGGCTTTATCACCGCCATCAATGATGAGTCCACTCGCAATATCACGTCCAGCGCACGCTTGACCTCCAAACTGCTGGGCGAAGAGGGCACGACCACCGCCGTCACCTACCTGACGCCCGACCGCCAGGAGCAGCAGTTCAACCTCGTACACTCTAACTACAAGACGCCTTCGATTTACGCCGCCCAGATGGTCGCGGATACCTGCGGCTATATCCGCATCGATTCCTTCTCTGCCGGCACAGCCAGTGAGTTTAAATCCGCTGTGGACGATTTGCTGCAGCAGGGTGCGACTGCGTTTGTCTTTGACCTGCGTGACAACACCGGCGAGAACTTGAACGCAGCCCTGGTCGCCGCTGATTATTGTGTGCCCTCCGGTGATATTGCCAAAAAGCAGGACAAGGACGGCACCGTGACTACGCTGCGTATGTCCGACGAAGATGAAATCACCGTCCCGATGGTCTGTCTGGTCAACGGCAGCACGGCGGGCAGTGCAGAGCTGTTTGCCAACGCCCTGCGCAAGATGGGCGGCGCGACCATCGTCGGCACCAAGACTGCCGGCAAGGGCGTTGTGATGAGCGATGCCCAGAGCTTTTCCGACGGCTCTGCCGCCTATATCACAGTCGGCCTGCTACTGGACAATGAAGACCAAACTTGGAACGGCGAGGGCCTGAGCCCGGATATTGATGCCTCGCTGTCCGTCGACGAGCAGAATGCCTACTACGATTACACCCTCAACACTGACCCGCAGATCAACAAGGCCGTCAACGCGGCCATGACGCTGACCGGCCAGAATTGAACCTCTTGACCATGGGGAAAGGAAGTCCGCCGTGCCCACACTGACCGATTTGTCTACCATCCGTGACCTGTGCGCACGGTACGATTTTGCCCTGTCCAAGGGCTTTGGCCAGAACTTTATCATCAACCCCGGCATCTGCCCTCGCATCGCCGAGGCCGCCGGTATCGGCCCCGGCTGGGGTGCGCTGGAAGTCGGCCCCGGCATCGGTGTATTGACCGAACAGCTCTGCAAGCGTGCGGATAAGGTCGTCTCCATTGAGGTCGACAAACGTCTGCCGCCCCTGCTGGAAGAGACGATGGCTGATTACGACAACTTCAAGCTCGTCTTAAACGATGTGCTGAAGGTCAACTTGAAAGCTCTGCTGGCGGAAGAGTTTGGCGATAAGCCGGTGGCTGTCTGCGCCAACCTGCCGTACTACATCACCAGCCCGATTTTAATGCGCCTGCTGGAAGAAAAGCTGCCCATCCGCAACATTACCGTCATGGTGCAAAAGGAGGCCGCACAGCGCCTGTGTGCTGCCCCTGGCACGCGGGACGCGGGTGCCATCAGCTACGCCGTGGCCTATTACGCTGAGCCGAAACTGCTGTTCAGCGTTCAGCCCGGCAGCTTTTACCCGGCCCCCAAAGTGACCAGCGCCGTCATCCGCCTGGATGTGCGCGAGAAGCCCGCCGTACAGGTACCCAACGGCGACGAGGCCGCCTTCTTCGCCCTCATCCGTGCGGCCTTCTCCCAGCGCCGCAAGACTGCCGCCAACGCCATTGCCAACGGCCTGCACCTGCCCAAAGCCCAGGTCATAGCTGCTTTGCAAGCTGCTAATCTCGACGAGCGCGCCCGCCCTGAGCAGCTGACACTGGAAGATTATTGTGCATTGCAGACAGCAATGATGCAGGAATAAGCCGAGATATTAGAATAAGTGCGAAAGAAGTTGAAAAACTTCTTTCGCGCTTATTTTTTTTACCCAAAAACAGCAAGGAGGGAGGACGACACCATGAAGTATAAACATTTGAGTTACAGTGACCGCCAAGAAATGGAGAAGCTCTACCTCCAAGGTTGGCACATGAACGACATTGCCGCAAAGCTGGGCGTTAGTTTGGCGACGGTCTACCACGAGCGGGCGCGAGGTGACACCGGGCAGATGGACGCGAACGGGCGCGGCGGTTACAGCGCTGAACTGGCACAGAGCAAAATCTACGCCCGGCGGCAGGAGTTGCAGGAGCGGCATTAAAGGAGGAAGTCAAAAGTGGAAGTGCGGTACATTGAGATCAAGACCAGCCCGGAGGGGCAGACCATTAAAGCCTATACCCCGGCGCAGTACAAAAAGGAAATGACCCGGCGGAAAAATGCCGCAGCCCGCGCCCGCAAGCTGAACCGCCTGCAGGAGCGCGTCGGTGCTGCACTTGCGCTGCTGGGGTTCCTTGTGCTGCTGGGCGCTGGCGGTATGTGCGAGATCGGGCAGATCATCGGTTACGGCTTGGCCGGGCTGTTCCTGTTCGTTTCCGGCGTATGGATTGCCCACGGGTTTTACGGGCAGGCCGACAAAGCGGAGTGGGCGCGTGAATCCTTATAAGGACATGACCCTTGCCGCCCGGCGGGCACGGGAAAGCCGCTGGAACGCCAAGACCTGCGCACGGGTGGTTCACCCGCGATTTGGTGAAGTGATCGTGCCGCACACCTCCAACTATGCCGCCATGCTGAACGCGGCGGAATATTGGGGCTGTGACTGGTTGGAGATCATCGACGATGTGAAAGTTTGGGCAGTTGGGCCGGACGCTGTGCCGGTGAAAATGCCGAGGAGGTAACTGTGAAAATCGGCCTTATAGATGTGGACGGTCACAACTTCCCGAATCTTGCACTTATGAGGATTTCCGCATATCACAAGGCACACGGCGACACAGTGGAATGGTGGTGGAGTGACTTTGTTCACTACGACATTGTGTACATGAGCAAGATTTTTTCCGACACCTACACCGCAGATGTGCCGGAACCGCTCAACGCAGACCGCATAATCAAGGGTGGAACAGGTTACTGCATTCACCTTGGCGACGACGGGAAAGAACGCTTTGACAAGAGCAAGAACACGGAGCTGCCGCCGGATATAGAGCATTGTTTCCCGGACTACTCCCTGTATCCACAGTTCAATTTTGCAGTAAGCATGACAAGCAGAGGGTGCCCGCGAGGGTGTGCGTTCTGCCATGTTGCTGCCAAAGAAGGACGGTGCGCGGTAAAGGTTGCCGATGTCAGCGATTTTTGGTGCGGGCAAAAGGAAATAAAAGTGCTTGACCCGAACATAACCGCCTGCCCGGAAAAGCGCGATCTTATGCGCCAGTACCGAGAAACAGGAGCCTACATTGATTTCACGCAGGGCATAGACATTCGGCTGGTAAATGAAGCTGACATAGCCGATCTAAACGCTATGCGCATAAAGGAAGTGCATTTTGCGTGGGATAACCCGGCGGACGATCTTGCCGAACGGTTCAGGCTTTACGCAGAGCAGGCCACCCATAAACCGCATGGGCGGTATGGAACGGTCTATGTGCTGACCAACTATAACAGCACGATGGAAGAAAACCTATACAGGATTTATACCCTACGCGATATGGGGTATGACCCGTATGTGATGGTTTACGACAAGCCCCATGCGGCACGGGAGATACGCCGGTTGCAGCGTTGGTGCAACAACCGCGTGATTTTTCGGAGCTGCAAGAGGTTTGAAGATTATATCTAAAACACAGAAGGTAAAGACAACGGAAGATGAACAGCGCACTTTTGAGCAGCAAGAAAATGGACTACTGCACACCGCAGGGCTTTTTCGATACCCTGAACGCGGAGTTTCATTTTACTTTGGACGCAGCGGCCACGGAAAAAAGCGCAAAATGCAAGCAGTTCTATACCCCGGAAACGGACGGCTTGACAGCCCCGTGGAATATCGGGGGGGCAGTGTGTTTTGCAACCCGCCGTATGGCCGAGCGCTTGGGGCATGGGTACGCAAAGCCTATGAGGAGGCACAGGCCGGAACAACGGTGGTTCTGCTGATACCGGCAAGGACAGACACGGCCTATTTCCATGACTACATATACGGGAAAGCGGAAATCCGCTTTTTGCGCGGGCGGCTGCACTTTGAGGACGAGGACGGAAACAGGTTTCCGCCTGCACCGTTCCCGTCGATGGTAGTCGTTTACAACGGAGATCATCAATGCTTGAACTAAACCAGTGCTACAACATGGATTGCATGGAGGGCATGGAACAATTCCCGGATGGGTTCTTTGATCTTGCAGTGGTTGACCCGCCGTATTTCAGCGGGCCGGAACGACGGGGCTATTACGGCAGCAAGGTTAGCAAAATCGGCGTGTACCGCGACTACCCGGTATCACCCGCGTGGGAAATACCGGGGCGGGCGTACTTTGACGAGCTGCGCAGAGTTTCCAAGCACTACATTGTGTGGGGCTGCAACTACTTCAACTATGAGTTCGCACCCGGCAGAATCGTGTGGGATAAATGCAAGAAAGGAACCAGCTTTTCAGACTGTGAGCTGGCCGCAACTGACATATTCAACACCGTGCGCCTGTTCAGGTTCATGTGGAACGGTATGCTGCAAGGCAAGAGCATTGCCGAGGGGCATATCATGCAGGGCAACAAAAAGCTGAACGAGGCGAGAATCCACCCGACGCAAAAGCCGGTGGCGCTGTATGACTGGATTTTTCAGAACTACGCCGCGCCGGGGTGCCGGGTGCTGGACACCCACTTGGGGAGCGGGAGCAGCAGAATTGCCGCTTACGAGGCCGGAGTGGATTTTATCGGGTTTGAGATCGACCCGACCTATTACGCAGCAGAGGAACAGCGCTTTTTGGACTACACCAGCCAAACAAGCCTGTTCCATCTAACATAAAACGCAGGAGGTCAAGACAATGGAAAGTACCAGTATTTCGGATGTGCGCAGGATGTGCCAGCGCGGCGCGTTCCGGGCGTATGTGCAGGGCGGCAAGGTATTCTTGGAGGATACCGCCACCGGGCAGGTGGTGCCGCTGAACGGCGAGAGCGGCCAGGCCAACACGGAGCGACGGGCAGTACCGCACCGGGAGGACAGACGCGGCAGCCGCGTGGAGCGGATGTTCGGTGCCCGCGACACTTGGAAAAGCGCCGACCCGGACGCAGACCAAGGGCCGTACAGGGGCTTTTTGATTGTGCAGTGCGAGGAGTGCGGCGCGATCAAGGCGTTTTGCGCCAAGCATGAAACATACGGGTACAAGTGCGGCGAGTGCGGACACGAAACGCCGCTGGAAAAGCTGCGCCCGCTGTTTATGCACTGCAAGTGCGGCAAGAGTTTCAGCTACAAAACCAATCTGACCGCTGAACGGGTGACGCACACCTGCCTTGCCTGCAAAGCGCCGGTGGATTTGGAGCTGAACAGCAGAAAAACCGCCTATGTTACCGTGGGCGAAAGGAGATAAAGAAAATGGCAAAGATTCTGTGCAACTACTTTGGCCTTAGTATGGCCGCCGAGGGCAAGAGCGATTTTGTGGGCAGGCAGGCCGCCGCCTTTTTGGGCTATGTGCAGCAGGACGCGGAGCGCTGCGCCGCAAATTGCGGCAGTGCCGAGGATTTGAGCGCCGCGCCGGAGGAGATCAAGCGGGAAATCCTGCGCAACGACGAGGAACTGCGCCGTAGGGAGCAGACCGCGCCGGGCGTGGAGCATGATGTGGTGGCGATCTACGACAACGCCGGTATTCCCTCCATCATGCACAGGTTCAGCCGCGTGACTAACAAGGAGCTTTTCGGCGGCAGCGACGCGGTACACCCGGCGTTCATCATCGGCGGCGAAGTGTACGACGAGATTTATATTTCTGTCTATGAAAACACCATGATTAACGGCAAGCCTTACAGCCTGCCATTGCAGGAGCCGGTCACAAATATCACGATGGAGGAGTTCGCACAGGCGTGTTTCTCCAAGGGCGAGGGTTGGCACTGCCTGACGGCGGCGGAATGGGGCCTGCTGGCCGACACCAGTTTGAAGCTGGGCACCCTGCCCCACGGCAACACGAATTGTTCCCACTGGCACGGTGACGACAAGGAGCAGGGCGTTATCATTGAGGACAGCTACAAGACGCTGACCGGCAGCGGCCCGGCTACTTGGACGCACGACCACACGGCCAGCGGTGTACATGATCTTTGCGGCAACATTTGGGAGTTTGCCCGTGGTGTGAGAATCCGCGACGGGGCGCTGTGGGCGGCGGAGAACAACGACGCGGCCCTGCCAGAAACGGATTTGACCGAGTGCGGCGACGGATGGAAACCGATCACGGATGCGGAGGGCCACCCGCTGTATGTTGCGGTGGAAGATAACAAGATCACCTTTAACACCTATCCGAGCATTCACCGTGACTACTGCGGCTGCGTGTGGGGGAATGTGCGGATGAACTGCGACAGTGAGCAGCTGCGGGCGCTGGCCCTGTTTGCCGGGGAGGAAAAGGCCGGGTGCTATGCGGACAGCACCGAGGGCGAATACATACTGATTCGCGGTGGCAACTGGAGCAGTGGCGGCGACGCCGGGGTGTTCGATTCCCTACCTGAGCAGCCCGCGCTCCAATGCCGGCGGCTACATCGGGGGCCGTTCCGCTTATTTCAAGAAGCACTGAAACGCCGGACACTGAAACACTGACCGCCAAGCGATAGCGCGGCGGAGAAATGAGGGCACTATGGAAGTTTTGAAAGCTATTCTCGCTGCGCTGGTTGGCCTGCTGGTGATTTTTGCCTGCATTGCGTGGGCAATCGCCGCCGTGCTGGGGCCGCTGGCAATTATCAAGCTGTGTGCGCTGTGCCTGCTGGGCTGAAAGGAGCCGGGCTATGAAGTTGAGCAAGTTTGTGAAACGAGCCAAGAGCGAAAGTTACTGCGTGGTAATTCATGCGGACGACAGCGGTATTTGGCTGGGCACCCGTTTGGCGCTGTACAACGCCACGGAGCTGCCCTACATGGAGGGCAAGGAACAGGCAGGCGCGGTGCTGGACATTGACAGCAAGGCGTGGGAGAAGATGTTCTTCGACGAAAAATACACCGCACACGCCGGGGCGGACTTTGGCATGAACCTGACAGAAACAGACCCGACGGAGCAGGAGGCGCGGCGGGTGCCGCTGGAAATGTTCTACAAGGGCATGGGGCTGGTTGGCCTTGTGTACGGCAATGGTGGGGAGCTGATCTTCTACGACGCGGCGCTGATTGCACCGATTGCCGATGTGGTCAAGACCAGCGACTACATACAGACCGTTGTGCGCAAGACTGCTGGCGGTGCGCCGTATGTGGTTATCAAAGACGGGTTTGAGGTGCTGGCCGGGTTTGCGCCCTTGAAGATCATAACCAAGCAGTTCTTGGAGGATTTGAGCGAGTTTGAAAGCGCCTGCGTGAGCCAGTATATGCGGGAGCAGAAGCAGGCTTTGGACGCAGCAGACCCGGACAAGCAGGACGAGGACGCGGAGCAGATCGGAATGGAGGGCGCAGAAAGTGAAAACGAGTAGTGCGCCCGCCACCATAAAGCCTATTCTATTCAACACAGAAATGGTGCGGGCAATCTTGGCAGGCGAAAAGACCTGCACCCGGAGAATTGCCAAGAGCGAGAAGCCGCCCTTTGTGGTGGGCGACATCCTGTATGTGCGGGAAACATGGTGTATTAACACCTTTGGAACGCACTACCGGGCGGACTGGCCGAACGGCGCTTGCCCGGAAATGGACTGCGACGACCAATGGCACCCGTCAATCCACATGGGCAAGGACATTGCGAGAATTTTTCTGCGAGTAAAAAGCGTCGAGCGCGGGCCGCTTAGAGGCATGGAGGTTGCGGACTTCCAAAAAGAGGGTGTAAAGCCACAAAACAGACCGGGCGGCTGTAAGTGTGCATGGGCGCAAGAGGGCTGCACGGAAAGACCGTGCAAAAACCGCAACGCCTACGAGTGGTGGTGCTACATGACATCGTTTCGCAAACTGTGGGATAGCACACTACCGACGGCCAGCGTTCAAACGCTGGGCTGGAAAGCAAACCCGGATGTGTGGGTGATCGAGTTTGAAAGAACCGAACGCCCGGCAGACATGGAACCAAAAACAGAATAGGCGCTGCAGGCCGGGTGTGGAGCGGGGTTGCGCCCCGCCCGGCTACTTAATTTTTAGCCTTGCCGCACTGCGGCGGGCTAAAAAAATACCGCCTTGGGCGGTTTGGGGCTGGTATATCAGCATTAAGTTAAGCACCACGGCAGAAATGCCGGGGAAAGGGGTCAAGGGGGAAACGAGGGCGGCGGGCACTGCCTGACCAACAGCAGGACGGAAAGAGAGCCGCCCGGTGTTTCCCCTTGCCTGCGGAGCAGAGTGTGGTATTCCAGCAAGAAGAAAATAATACAGGGGTGCGGGGGTGTAGCCACCGCATGGGAAGTAACCACCTTGGGAGAGGGGCAAAAGCTGTGAAGTCGATCTATTACAGAGAGCAAAAGCACATCTGCGGCAAGAATTACGACACCGCCCCCTACATGGAGGTTGATCTATACCCTGTGACACCCAAGCAGCACAAGGCAAGCCGCCGCGCCAAGCGCAAGGAGGCCAGCACCCTTGCACAGCAGACCTACAACGACAACAGGGCCAAGCGATACCATGTGCAGCTTGTCAATGCCAACTTCGGCAAGGGTGATTTTTCATGGACAGGAACCTATGACGACGACCACCACCCGGAGCCGGGCGACACGGCCAAGGCTGACCGCGATTTGACGAACTACATAAAGCGCTTATACCGTTGGTGCGATAAGAACGGCGTACAGCGCCCCAAGTGGGTTGCCGCCACAGAGTATTGCACCGTGCAGGAGGATGGCACAGCCTGCGGGCGGCACCACCACCACGCGATCATACAGCACACCGACGGCCTGACCCGTGATGTGCTGGAACAGCTATGGGCAGACAAGGCCGGGCAGATTGGCTTTACCCGCTGTGAATACTTGGATGTTGACCACGGCAGCGTTGAAAGCCTTGTGCGGTATATCAGCAAGAACAAACGGTGCGCCCGGAGCTGGCGGCAGAGCCGTGGCCTTGAAAAGCCGAAAACACCGCCGCCGAACGATACAAAGTGGAGCCGCAAGAAGCTGGACGAGGCAAGCACCCTGTACATCGACGATGTGGCGTACTGGGAGCGGAAATACCACGGCTACACACTAAACCGGGTGGAAACGCGGGTAAGCAATGCCGGGTGGCGGCACACCACCGTGATTATGCGACGGGCGGAGTGTTGGCACGGCACACCGGGGCGCAAGGTTACGCCGAGAATGAACAGGTAAGAAAGGGGCACGGGTCTATGCTGTGCGTGAAAAAAGCTATCGTGATTTGCCGGGAGGTCAACAGGCAGACCGGGCAAATTGCCGTGTATGTGGTTCCGATGGAGATTGACGAACACACGGTTGTGCGTTTGAGCCTGCGGTCAATGTTCAACCCGGAGCTGCGCTATTTCTTTGTGTATGAAGATGTCTACCAAGAACAGAAACAGGAAATCACCGCCATGCTGAAACGCCGGAATATTACCAAGCAGGAGGTTGACAGCGTGTACGGGATTGCAGAAGTTGGGAGGTAACGACTATGGACAACAAGGAACGCTTTATTGAGATTTTCACCTCGCAGATTCACAGACCGGGTGCGGCGGAGCTGCTGGAATGGCTGGAAAGCACGGACTTTTTCGAGGCACCGGCCAGCACCCACTACCACGGCAGCTACCCCGGCGGGCTGGTGGAGCATAGCCTGAATGTGTACTATGAGTTGATCGGCGCGGGGCGGGTGCCGGGTGTGCCCACGGCAGAAACCTATGCCGTTGTAGCGCTACTTCATGACATTTGCAAGGCAGATTTTTATGCCAAAAGCACAAGAAATCAGAAGAACAGCGACGGCAAGTGGGAAACTGTGCCCTGCTATACCGTGCGCGAAAAATTCCCGTTCGGTCACGGGGAGAAGTCTGCCTTTTTGGTGCAGCGCTTTATGCTGCTGACCGACGCCGAGGCGCTGGCTATCCGCTGGCACATGGGCGCGTATGACGACGCGGCCAAGGGCGGCAGCAAGGTTTTGTCCGCCGCTATGGCCGCAACGCCGCTTGTCTATGCACTCCATGCCGCCGATATGCGGGCCGAGCAGAAAGAGAACGCGCAGCAATGAACATGGAGTTGGACGACCTGCCCCCGCGCTACCGTGCGCAGGCAGAACAGCAGCTTGCCGCCCGGAAACGCCGTGCCGCTGACCCGCTGGCCGAGGCGGTGAAGCAGGCCAAGGCGGTAGGCCGGGATTTTGACAGCCGGGGCGAGTATGAATTTTACACGGGAACCGTGCTGCCAAAGATAGCGCGGGGCGAGATCGTGGCGTGTGAGCAGCACCCCGCGTTCCCGCTGTTCCCGGCGGGTGAATACGACACCATGAAGCTGCGCCCCATACGCTACACGGCGGACTTTAGGCTGACCTATGCCGACGGCACCGTTGAGATCGTGGAGATCAAGAGCAAGTTTGTCCGCCGTATGCAGCGTGATTACCCTGTGCGGCGGCGGGTTTTCTTGGAGCAGATCGCCCGCCCGGCGGGGTGGAAATTTACCGAGATCATCACCGCAGAGGACAAAGACGACCTGAAACGCTGGCGAGAGCTGGCAAAGGAGGGCTGAACCCATGAAAAACCAAGAAAAGCGCCCGTGCCCGCTGTGTGAGCGGCACCAGCGCATGGAAACCACCAGCGGTATGTTGTTTTGGGTGGAGTGGGGCGAGGACGGCAACCCGCGCCTTTGCACTGACACCCTGCACGACGGCGGCGGGCTGAATGTGCTGTGTATTGACTTTTGCCCGCTTTGTGGCCGGGAAGTGGAGAAACAGGAGGCTTTGGGATGAAAAGACGGCATACTACACCGAGTTATTACGCCCGGAACGCGGCCATGCAGGCACAGCGGCGCTTTTTGCGTACCGGCAAGACAGAGGCCGAACGGCTGGACGATCACCGGGAGGCAACGGCAAATGTGCTGGTGCTGTGCATTTTGGCGGCGATCTACGACAAATACGGAATTGGTGAAATGCGCTTGCAGCGCGTCGTGGACTGTGCCAACGAGATTTCGGCCAAGTATGCGTTGGAAAAGCAGGTGCGCGGCGAGGAACGAGCCAAAGCAACGCTGGTAGCTGCGGTGTGGTGGTTCATGCCGCCGTTTCTGCTGCCTGCGCTGTCTGCCCCCAAGACGGAGCGGGAGGCCGTGCAGTTGGCCGCCCGGCGCGATGCGGCAGACATGGTTATGAAAATCTATGTGCAGGCCATGCACAAGGCGCTGGGCTTTGGCGCTGACCGCGTGGCCGTGGTGGTTGAAGAAACCGAGGGCAATTTCCGCCAGTTTGGCGAGTGTACCAAGGACGGCGAGTATTACGGGTACGCCGTGCTGGCGCGGAAAATCGGGCAGATCATTCACGACACGGTGGAGGTGGACACCAGCGGAGCAACGGAGCCGGTTTTCGGCAAGACGCTGTTCTGACTTACAGGCAATGGAGGTGCTGGGTATGCGGAGCGAAACGGTAAAGCATATCGTCAAATATTACGGGGGAATCCCGGAGGCTATCAAGCTGCTTAAACGGGAGCGTGACGCGCTGGAAGATGAATACAACGGCTTGGGCGGCCTTGCTATGGACGGTATGCCGCATAGTTCGGCACCCGGCAACCCCACCGAGGCGCTGGCCGTGCGCGTGATCGAAAACGGCGTGAAGAACCGCCTGCAGGAGATCAGCATTCAGGTGGAAGTCTTGGAGGGCGACGCGGCCAACATCCGGGGCGCACTGGACGCGGTGAACGGTAAGTACAAGTCGGTCATAATCATGCGGCTGATTCGTGGGTACAGTTGGACAAAAATTTCCGGCAAGCTGGGTGTGCCGGACAGCACGGCGCGGAATTGGCACGGCAGGGCCATGGAACGGCTGGGCGAGGTGCTGGAAGAAGTGCCGATGGTGGACGAGTTGGCCGAGCGGGCCACGCGCGCGCGTACATAATATGCGCCGGGAAAAATCCCGTAAAAAACACCCATGCCCCGGCGGGATTTTTTGCGTGTAAAAACCTCTCTTTTGGAGCGGAAAACACGGCGGGAAAACTGGCCGAAAAAGTGTTTTGGTCAAAAGATTTCACCCGGCGGGCGGAACCTTTTCCGCTGATCGGGAAAAGCCGCCGGAAAAACAATTTGCGAATAGGAGGAGTGAGGCGTGAAAGCAGAGCGGGATTTTAAGCTGGCTTGCACCGGCGGGCCGTATGGCGACTGCTGCTGTTCGTATGCTGTGGAGCTGCGCGGAGAATGGACGGTGCAGGAGTTTGTAAAAGCCGTTTTGGAAAGAAACCCGTGCGAATGGGGCTTTTTCTACATCCAAAGGGCCGGGCAAAAGTGGTACGAGGCGCAGGTGAAGATTGAGTATCAATATGGAAACCTGAAAAGCACTGTGCCGGAGAAAATCGCCCGTAAGAAAATAAAGCGTGTACACAGCAACGGCGGGTGGTCGTTGATGGACTACTGGATAGAAACATAAAGACCCGGCGGCGAACCGGGCAAAGGAGGCGCGTTTTTGTGAAAAGGCTTGCAAGCCGGGTGATTGCCCGGCGTATCGTGGCAGAAATTGAGCTGCAAGGCGGACGAAAGCCCCCGTTAGAGGGCACGAGGCGTCTTGTGGAGGCGCAAAGTTGGCAGACGATTGCCCGCGTTGCGGCAGACTGCTTTGTGGTGCGCCCGCTGCGGCGCTGGATGAAACGGAGGAATGAAAAGTGAAATTGTGTGACAGGTGCAGTGTGCCGGGCTGCCTGCTGGACTACGGCGGCAAGGCTTGCCAAGAGGCACGAAAGAAGCATTGCCCGGATGTGGTTTTTACCAATGCGGACAAAATCAGGGAAATGGACGACGAGGCGTTGGCGGTGGCTATCATGTGTCCACATGACGGCGATAAATGCCCCGGCCCCGGCAACGCGAAAACCTGCATAAAGTGCTGCTTGGATTGGCTGCGGGAATCGGCGGAGGGGTAAGCATGGCGCAGATCGTGACGGCGCAGTTTGTGGGGCAGACATCTTGCGGGTTTGTCAGCAAGAAATACTATGAAATCGAGATCAGCGCCGGGCGGAGCGGGTGTTTGTGTGTGCGGGATGTGCAGGGGCAAGGCTTTTGCCCGTATTCCACGCTGGACGCCCTGCGGAGAAACTGGAAGATCATCGACAACGAAAAAACGCCCGGCGGTGAACCGGGCAGAAATGAGGCAGGATATGAACGAGGATATTTTGACCCACGGTGAAACCATGAGCGAGGAGCAGCTTTTGGAGGGATTGCGTAAAACCCCCGAACTGAAACGGCGCTTGGTCATGCGCGTGGCGGCGGATTTGCTGGAAAGCGAGGCATTTTTGGAGGCGTACCCGCATTTGGAAACCGAGGAACAAATAAAAACGGCGCTTACCCGGCTTTTGCACAAGAACAAGGTAAGCACCATTGATGGGCGGCGTATGGCCGCAGAACTGGCGGAAAGTTACGAGGGAATGTATTCCCATTCGGACAGATCGGAGGGACCAGCGTCGGGGCATGAATCCCATTCGTCACAGCCTGTTACATGACAAAAAACATTGTCGGCTTCTGCCTGCGGCGTGTCGCAAGCCTCCCAAACTGTTTCGTTATGGCACAAGCCGAAAGTACCGTCAGGCTGGCGCACGATCTTCAAAATGCCGATTGGTGAGCGATAAATCCACATAATAGCTAAACCTCCAAAATTGTTTTGTGCAATGCCTATAATACAGCGATTTTAGGCAAAAAACAACAGGAAAACACCCCCGGCGGGCCGTGTGGCCTTGGCTGGGGGTGTTGCTGTTTGCGCAGGTTTTGTGATCGTGGCGGGCAGTTTTGTGTCCGGGGAGGGGTTATTTGTGATCGTCGGGGCTTGTTTCGTGATCGGCGGGCGGGTTGCCGGTCAAGGACGGCGGCAGGCCGTTTTCATCCAGCGGGCCGGTGTATTCTGTGAGGTCAATCAAGGTCACTTCCGGCGGCGGGGGTATGAGCTTATAATATTTGCCGTTTTCGTAGTGCAGATCGGTCACGCCGTCATACCACGCAATATCCCCGTGTTGGGCTTGGGCGGCCTCCATGCTTTGCTGTGCCTGCGCTTCGGTCAGACCGTCGAACAGCAGGCGGGCACCGTCGGCAAACTGGGCAACAAGACGGTAAGGCGGATAAACGGCCATGTTTTCGTTATTCATGCGTTGCACCCTTTCGTTCTGTGTTTTGTGATGGGTCTATTATACCACGCAATGCCCCGGCGGTGAACCGGGGCGGCGCGGTGTTTTTATTTTGGGGTTGTTATCCGGGGCACAATTTACAGGCCAAGCACCCGGCGGGCGGCGTATTCGGCATTTTGTGTTAGCTGGCGCTGCCATGCTTTATTGCGGGGCGACCAGCGGAAACCGTTGGATTTGAGAGCGTCGCGGGTGTCTGCGTCGGGGATTTCGTCGAACAGGATTTGCAGGCGGTTTTCTTCGGCATTGCGCACGATCTCGCCGCCGTCAAATTTCGTGGTGTTGTCGGGCTGCTGGGCGGCGGCTTGCAGTTTGTCCAGATCGGCAAGGCGGGCTTGTACGCGCTTGATCTTGCCGCGCAGGCTGGACAGCTCAAAATCCCCGTAGGGCTTGCCGTACAGTTTGATGGAAAAGGCTTCGGGGTCGGTGATCGCGTCGGCCTGTTCGTCGGTCAGGCTGGCATAGCCGCGCAGGGTTTTGTGCTTGCGGTAGTAGGCATTGGCGGCCTTGCAATAATCAAGGGCGTTTTGTTCCTGCTGCAAGCGGTCTTGGAGCAGTTCGCGGGCGTGGGGGTCTGTCAGGTCTACCGCGCCGGTGCCCACGCTGCGGATTTTATCAAGGATAGCGTCAATCTCCTTGTACTCCTGCCAAAGAGATTCGCGGCGGGCGTTCTGCTTTTGCTTTTTGCGTACCGGGAAGTTGCCGCCGCCGCAAACGAGGATGGAGGGGCAGGCCGATTCGTTGCGGTAATAGGCGTTGTAGTAGTCGGCAAGGCGGCGGGCGTAGCGGTCAAGCAGGGCGTCCAGTTTGTCGTGATAGTAGGGGCTGATCTTGGCTTTTCGTGCCTGTACCAGTGCGGCGGCTTTGTCCACGGCGGTGCGGTATTCTTCCGTAGCGCTGCCGGGGCGGTAGTCGCTCATAGAATTAACATCGTTCGCACGGCGGGCGGTTTGTTCGTTGATTTCGTAGTATTGCATTTTGTGTGCCTCCTGTTTTGTGTTTTGGGTAATGGGGACGGGCCGCTTTACAACTGGCCCGGCGTGGCGTTGTGCCGCTGGGGGCTGCCGTGTGGTCTTATGCCCGGCGGCGGTGCCCATTGCGCAGGGCGGGCGGGGCCTGTTTTTGTGGTGATAAGCTGCCCGTAAACCGTGCCGGGGCCACCCGGCGGCGGGTACAATCTGTTTTGTGGGGAGGTGTACCGGCTCCCGTTGGACTTATGCCAGCACCCCGGCGGGCTGGCGGCCATTGTTGGCGATGGGTGCGCGTTGTGAGTTCGTGCCGGGCTTGTGATCGTGTTTGTTACCCATGAGCGCCCACCCCGTGTGGGGGCGGCTGGGCTTGCACCAGCGGCGGCGGGTACCGTCGGCCTTGCGGGTCAATCAAGGCAAGTTTCACGCTTGATTTTGTACTGCGCCTTGATTTTGTCATAGGCGCGGAGCGTGACCATGTAGGTGCCCTGTTCTGCGTCGTAGGTAATGCCGCGCCCGTGGAGCGGGGGCAGGCCGTCACGCAGGGGACGCAGAAAGTAGTGCTTGCCATAGTAGGCAAGATCGGCGGCGTAGTCGCAGCCCGTGGGGGCCTGCTGCATTTCGTAGCAGTAGGAATACTCGCCGGGGGCGGTGGCCTGCACGGCGGGGGCCTTGGCGGCCTCCAATGCGTCATAATCGGGGGCGTAGCCGTAAACCTCGCCGGTGCTGGGGTCGTAGCGGGAAACGGAAAAATCCGGGATGAAAAGCGCCGTGTTTGCGCCGATCTGCTGGGAGTAACCACCGGGAACCGGGGCAAAGGTGCCGGGAATTTTGCGTTCTGTTGCTGCCATTGTGAAAGCCTCCTGTTTTGTGCTGTGTTTTGTGTGGGCGTTTTGTGTACCCATGAGCGCCCGCCCCATGTGGGGCGGCTGGGCTTGCACCAGCGGCGGGAGCCGTCGGCCTTGCGGGTCGTGTGGGTTAGTCGGAGATACAAAGCATATAGCCGCGCTTGGCGCAGATGATCGAAAGCCGGTTAAACTCCATGTAGCGGCGGAGGGTGTCAGGGTTGCGGGTGTCGGCAAGTTCTGCCCGGTGGCGCTGCATATAGCGGCGCTGCGTGGCAAGCTCTTTCTGTGCTTGACGGTCAGACAAACGGAAAAGCGTGTAAGTGGTCATAGTGTGCGGCCTCCTGTTTTGTGTTGTGTGCGGGTGATCTTGTACCCATGAGCGCCCGCCCCGTGTGGGGGCGGCTGGGCTTGCACCAGCGGCGCGTTATGCGTCGGCCTTGCGGGTTGCGTGGGTTAAAACATGGAAATTTGCTCACATTCTGCGGCGGGCTGTGCCGGGGCGGGAGCTGCGGCGGCCTGCTGCGCCGCCTTGCGGGCCTTGCGTTCGTCGGCCAGCTTTTTGTTATAGGCGGCGATCTCATCCGGGGTCTTGGCCTTGGGGGCGTCGTCCTGCCCGGCGGGCTTGACCTGATCGAGAGTGAACAAGTGCGCCTTGGCCATGTAGTAATGCGGGTCGGGGGCGTCGGCGTCGGGGCCGTTCTGCCCGGCCTTGGCGGCCTCTGCGCGGGCGGCCTTGGCTGCCTTGCCGGGGCGCTCGGTGTACTTCCACAGATCGCAGGTAATGGCGGCGTGTTCGCCGCGCTTGACGGAGTAGCCCGCCTTTTTCCACTCTGCAAAAGTGTGAATGGGCAAGCAGCCCTTGGCGGCCACGATGGCCTGCGCCTCTGCCTTGGTGTAAATGCCGTGTGCGATTGCCTGATTGATGATGATCTCGTTGTTAGTCATGGTGAAAACCTCCAAAATATTTTTTATTAGATCGGCCCGGCGGGCTTGCAGCGGGCCGGAGTTTTTGATAAAATGGGGGTAGCCGCTGACAGGAGCGGCCACCCTTGCGAGGAGTGAAAAGGGTTCAGCGCTTTTGCCGGGGCTGAACCCCTTTTTTATTTCCCTGCGCTTGCGGTGGGCGGTGTCGTGCCTGCAATGTATTTCAGGCAGTCAAGCACCTGCGCCGGTGTCATGCCTTGCGCCCGGAGCCAATCGGCCAGCCGGTCAAGCTCTTTTGCTGTCGTGTCGTTCATGGTGTCCTTTCTCCTCCTGTCCGGGTATTCAGCTTGCGGCGTTCGGCTGTGTGCCGTGTCGCTTGCTGTGTCTGCATGGTAGCACGGTTGAATGCCGTTTGTCAAGCATTCAACCGTGCTTTCTGCGTTTTGCACAATTCGGCACGGTTGAATGTTGTGCAAATTGCACAGTTGAATGCCGGACGGCAATGTGCTATATTATTTATAATTAAAACAACAAGGGGGTATTATATGCCAATATCAGAGGCAAAGAAACGAAATAACGCGAATTATACGGCGAAATGCGATTATATAAACATTCGCCCACTAAAGCCGGAGGGGGCAAAGATCAGAGCCGCCGCCGAAAATGCCGGGCAAAGTCTGCAAGGATATATTTTGCAGGCAATCCGGGAACGCATGGAGCGCGACGGCCTGCCCATCGACCAGCCCGCCGCCGATGAAGAAAAATAAAACAGATCAGCACAAAAGCCCCTGCAAGCTCACCGCCTGCAAGGGCTTTTCTTTTTCCCACTATTCACACCACCCCACCAGCCAGCAGGCCGCCCACCATCAGCAGCACCGGGCAGCAGCTCACCAGCCAGCACCACACCACCGCCACACCAGCACCAGCCCCAACACCGACAGCCAGCACACCGCCCACACCCAAACACACAACACCCGGCGGAACACCAGCGGCCAGCACCGCCGCCCGGCAGGCCGCCGCGCCGACGATCACCAGCGGAACGCCCGCCCGCGCCGCCTGCGCAGTTACTAAACGCCCGCGCACTATACCGCCCGCGCGGTAATTACTAAACGCGCCTGTACGCACCCGCGCCCGCCCGTGCGCGGTAGGTACTGCGCGCGCGTACATTTAGCTTTGCGGGTTCGAGAGCGCAAAAGTTGGGTAGGTATGAGGGCGTTTTTTCACTTCCCCTTGGGCCGGGCGGAAAAAGTAGAGGGGGGTCAAAAAATAAAAATGGGCAAAAAAATAAAGGCAAGCACAGGTTTGTGCAAGCCTTTTTCAATCCTGCATATCGCCGGTGAGCCATTCAATGGTCACGCCGAGAACGCGGGCAAATATGACAAGTTCATAATCAGTTACAAAGCGCAGGCCGGTTTCTATGCGGCTGATCGCCTCGCGCCCTATGCCAAGACCGGCCACTTGGAGTTTGGCGGCAAGTGCGTCTTGCGAGAGGCGCTGTGCGGTGCGGGCTTGGTGGATTCTATCGCCGGAGATATTGGCCTTGCCCTCGTATGTATAAATCTTCAAACCTTTTCACCTCGCTTTACTTGACAATAGCATTTTTTACGCTTAATCTTGTAATAAAGATTTACAAAACATAAAAAAGCATAGAAAAAAGTAAAAATGATTTACAAATGAAGCGGAGGCCGGGCAATATGAAAAAGCAGCAGGAACGGAGAAGCGGGCGGAAATGGCGAGTTGCATTGGTGGCGGCGGCGCTGGGCTTGGCACTGGCCGGGTGCAGCGCGAGTGCAGCCAGCAGCCACGAACACGAATGGGAGGCGGCGACCTGCGAAACGCCGCGCGTGTGCAAGACCTGCGGGGAAACCGATGGTGAACCGCTGGGCCATACTTGGCAGGAGGCCACCTGCCTTGCCCCAAAGACCTGCACGGTTTGTGGTAAAACGGAGGGCAAGAAATCAGAAGATCATGTGTGGGGTGAGGCCACCTGCACGGAGCGGGAAAAGTGTGTGCTTTGCGGCCGGGAAAATTTGCACAGTGAACCGCTGGGGCATGACTGGATTGCACCGACATTGGAGGCACCCTATACCTGCGCCCGGTGCGGTGAACAGCAAGGAGAGCCGCTGCAACTAAGCTCGTTTAACCGGGGCCGCTATAACAAGTGGAAAGAAAACCCGACAAAAGAGCAGTATGTTGGCATGAGCGGCTATGTTGCGGTTACACACTGTTCCTATGTGTACTCGACGAAAGACAACCCCTATGAAAACAACTGGCTTGCAGCGCCGTGGTATGCAACGACCTACGAAAAAGACAAGCAGTTTTTCAACCCGGTTGGAACGGTAGAACATAAAACGCCGGTCACTGTAATTGAACAGGAATTGACAGGCGGCGAATACGGAAAAGATTTTAGCGGTTATCTGTTGGTGGAACGGGTAGACAATGGAGAGCAGTTTTATATTTCCGTGACGGACTTTGTAACGGAACCGTATTGGGAAACCACGAGTGCAACAGAGGTGGGCTATACAAACCCGTGCCTTGCTGTGTACCACCAGTGCAGCGACTACTACCCGGTAGACCGCAACGGGAAAAAATACAATGCGGCGGACGGTGAAGTGGTAATGATATTCGGTGCTACAAACTGGGGTGGCATAGACAGAGAAACAAACCAAGTAGATGTTCTTGGGGCAAATGGTCGGGGGTTCTTCAACGCGGAGGATTTGACGGTGATCTACTAAGCACCGGGCACAGAAAAAATATTTTTTGAAAGTTAGCAACTTTGACAGGTTTTGTGTGGTATATTAGTAGCATGAAAATATAAAGGCTCGTGGCGGGAACGCTGCGGGCCTTTTGTTTTGGGCCTGCCCGGCGGGGGCGGGCTTTACTTTTTGGAGGTGTAGAATGCCGAAGCGGAGCGAGAAGCGCGACACCGCCAAGGCTGAATACATCGCCAAGAAGAAAAAGGGCGAGGAAGTAAGCCTGCGGGCGCTGGCCGGGGAGCTGGGTGTGAGTTACCAAACCCTGCGCAACTGGAAAGCGGCGGACAAGTGGGAAGAAGCGTTACCCAAGAAAAAGCGCGGCGGGCAGCCGGGCAACCAAAACAGCAAGGGCAAGCGCAACGCGGCGGGAAGCCACGACGGTGCGCCGCCCGGCAATAAGAACGCAGAGAAAGACGGAGCGTACAGCACCGTCTTTTTTGATATGCTTTCTGCCGAAGAATTGAAGATCACCGAGAGTGTGCCGCTGGGCGGGCGTGAGGCGCTGGAACATGAAATGAAGATTTTGAAGTTCCGCGAACACAAGATACTGGCAAAAATTGCCGAGTATGAGAGCCAGCCGGAGGACGCGCTGTTTGTGAGCAGCCTTTTGGATATGCGCACCCCCGGCGGGCGGGGCAAGGACAAAAAAGACGGTGCCAACCAAACCATGGGTATGTACAGCAAGGACAGCGCCTTTAGCCGGGTGCTGAAATTGCAGGAAGCGCTATACAAGGTGCAGGGCCGCATTGCCAAGATTGCGGACAGCCTGCGGGCCTTGGAGGAGAGCGACAGGCGCATGGCACTGGAAAAGCAGCGGCTTGAAATTTTGCGCATGAGAGCCACCGGCGCGGTGGATGTGCCCGACCCCGACGGGACGGCGGCAGATGATCTTGACGCGCCTTTGGAGGAGGACACGGAGGAATGACACTGTACACCAGCAAGGTTATTGCCAAGTGGTTATGCCTGACCGAACGCCGGGTGCGGCAGTTACGCGACGAGGGCGTGATCGTGGAGGCGAGGCCGGGGCTGTATGAGCTGCAACCAACCGTGGCCCGGTACATCAAGTATTTGGGTGGAGCGGGAAAAGAGAGCCTGAACACCGAGCGCATGAAGCTGACCGCCGAAAAGCGGAAAGCAGCGGAAATGGACAACGACCTGCGCCGGGGCGATTTGCACAGTACGCAGGATATTGAAAAGGGCATACAGACCATGTGCCTGAATATCCGCAGCCGGTTTTTGGCTATGCCTGCCAAGTTATCGCCTACGCTGGCGGCTATGGACGGAAACCAAGCCGCTATTTTTGACGAAATGAAAAAGGCCATCGACGAAACGCTGGAAGAATTGAGCGACTACCGCGTGGCCTTTGCTGTGGAGGACACCGCCGATGAAAGGACAGAAGAAAAATAAAGACCCCTGCGCGGGGTGCGTGTGGAGAATTTGGACAGGCGACGAAAGAGGTCTGTGCTTTTTCCCGGATTGCAGGCGAAAGGAGTACGACAGACTGTGGGGTAGCAAAAAAGCAAAAGCTGCTGGAAATACCGCAGGCGACAATGGAAATGCTGGCGCGGTGTGTGGCAACGCTGAAACCGCCCCCGGAGCTGACACTATCACAATGGGCTGACCGCTACCGTATGTTGAGCGCGGAAAGCAGCGCCGAGCCGGGGCGGTGGCACACCGACAAGGCACCGTACCAGCGGGAGATCATGGACGCCATAGGTGATGCGCACATACGGCGGGTAGTTATCATGTGCGCGGCGCAGTTGGGCAAGACAGAACTGCTGCTGAACATCCTTGGCTATTTTATGGCCTATGCCCCCGCGCCCATCTTGGTTATGCAGCCGACCTTGGACATGGGGCAGACATTCAGCAAAGACCGCTTGGCCCCGATGATACGCGACACGCCGGTGCTGCGCGGGCTGGTGGATGTGAAAAGCCGATACGCCGGGAACACGATCTTGAAAAAGAATTTCCCCGGCGGGCACATCACCATAGTGGGCGCGAACAGCGCCACCGGCCTTGCCAGCCGCCCTATTAAAGTGCTGCTGGCCGACGAGGTAGACCGCTACCCCGGCAGCGCCGGAACCGAGGGCGACCCGTTGAGCCTTGCCCAAAAGCGCCAAACAACATTTTGGGATAAGAAAACGGTTATGGTATCGACCCCGGTTATCAAGGGGCACAGCCGCATTGAAACCGAGTACAACCAATCCACCCGCGAGGAATGGAATGTGCCGTGCCCGGAGTGCGGGCATTACCAGCCATTTGTGTGGGCAAATCTGATCTTTGACCCGGACGATTTGCAAAAAGAGATCGTTTACAAATGCGAGCGCTGCGGGTGCGTGGCGAACGAATACCGCTGGAAACAGCAGAGCCAGCAGGGCCGCTTTGTGGCGGAAAACCCCGGCGCGGAAACGCGGGGGTTCCACCTGAACACGCTTGCCTCCACCTTTTGCGGATGGAAAGAGATCGTGCAGAAATTCATAGTGGCGAAAGAACAGCTTGACCAAGGAAACCCGGAGGGCATGAAGGTTTGGGTAAATACCGAACTGGGTGAAACTTGGGAGGAACGGGGCGAACAGGTGGAGGACACCGAACTGTTCAACCGCCGCGAGATTTACGACGCGGTGGTGCCCGAAGAAGTGCTTGTGCTTACCGCCGGTGTGGATGTGCAGGATGACCGCTTTGAGGTTGAGATCGTGGGTTGGGGCGTTGGCAAGGAAAGCTGGGGAATCCGATACCAAAAGATTTACGGCGATATGCTGAAAGAACAGGTGTGGGAGGACTTGGACGCTTTTTTGCAGACCGTGTGGTGCAAAAAGGACGGAACCGCGCTGCGCATTATAAGCTGCTGCATTGACAGTGGCGGCCACCACACCGACCAAGTGTACCGCTTTACCAAGGAACGGTACGAGCGCGGCGTGTGGGCGATAAAGGGCAAGGGCGGTGCCGAGGTGCCCTACATCCGCAACCCAACCACCAACAACCGTGTGAAAACGCCGCTGTTCATCATTGGCGTGGACGCGGGCAAGGCACTGTTATACCAGCGGTTGCGCCACAACACCAAGGGGCCGAACTACTGCCACTTCCCCGCGAACGGAGAAGCCGGGTACGATGAAACCTACTTTAAGGGCCTGACCAGTGAGAAGATGGTGGTGCGGTTCCGCAAGGGGCGCAGCGTTACCGTGTGGGAGCTGAAAGACAGCAAGTACAAGCGCAACGAGCCGCTTGACCTGCGTAACTATGCCACCGCCGCTTTAGAGATTGCCAACCCCGTGCTGGCAAAGCCGGAGCCGGGCATGGCGCAAAGAACCCGGCGGGCAGGCCGCCGCCGCATTACAGGAGGTATTTAATGGCTATTTTTTCAAAAGAAATGTGCCGGCAGAAATTGAATACATGGCTTGCGGCGGAGGAAAGTGTAGCCACCGGGCAAAGCTATCAGATCGGCACAAGAATGTTGACGCGGGCAGACCTGAAACAAATCCGCGAGGAAATGGAATATTGGGCACAAAAATTATCCGAGGCGGAGGCCGAGGAAAAGAACGGCGGACGCAACCGCCTGTACCACTTTGTTGCCCGTGATGTGTGAGGGAGGGCGACACCGTGAATGTATTTGACAGAGCCGTGGCCGCCGTGGCCCCGGTACACGCCGCCAAGCGGGCAGCCGCCCGCGCCGCGCTGAAAATCATTGACAGCGGGTACGGCAACTACGGGGCAAACCTGACCAAGAAATCCTTGCGAGGGTGGGAGTTTTACGGTGGCAGCGCCAAGGAAGATATTGAGGACAATATCGACATACTGCGCCAGCGCAGCCGCGACGCCTACATGGGAATCCCAACGGCCAGCGCCGCACTGAAAACCATGCGCACGAATGTGATTGCAGGCGGACTTATGCCTGCGCCGCAGATCGACGCGGAGTTTCTGGGGCTGACCCCGGAGGACGCCGAAAAACTGCAAGCACAGATCGTGCGAGAGTTTGCCCTTTGGGCGGACACGCCGGTGTGCGACGCTGACCGGGTGGACAACTTTTACAAACTGCAACAGCTAACTTTTTTGAGTTATGCCATGAATGGTGACGCCATTGTGCTGCTGCCCACCAAGGAGCAGACCGGGCAGCCGTACAGCCTGCGGGTGAGGTTGGTGGAGGCTGACCGGGTTTGCAGCCCGGACGGCTTTGACCGGCTGGTGCCCTGCACGGTGCAGGGCCATGATGTGCATTGCCTTGTGCAGGGCGTGGAAACGGACGCCGACGGCATGGTGGTAGCCTACTGGGTATGTGACCGCCACCCGCTGGCAAGCAACGCCTACACCAGCGGCGGGCCGCACTGGACGCGGGTTGAAGCCTACACCAAGACCACCGGGCGGCGGAATGTACTTCATGTGATGAACCGGGAGCGGGCCGGACAGCGGCGCGGTGTGCCCATGCTGGCCCCGGTGCTGGAAGCCCTGAAACAGTTGGGCCGCTACACGGACGCCGAAATCACGGCGGCGGTGCTTAGTGCCATGTTTACCGTGTTTGTGAAGCAGGGCGTGGCAAGCGACGCCCGCCCGTTTGGCGAAATGCTGCCGCCGGATATGCTGATCGACGCGCAAGACCAAAGCAGCATTGAACTTGGCCCCGGCGCTATTTTGAGCCTGAACCCCGGCGAGGATGTGCAGTTTGCAGACCCCAAGCACCCGAACACCGGGTATGACGCCTTTACCAATGCGCTGATACGGCAGATCGGCGCGGCGCTGGAAATCCCGCCGGAGGTGCTGTTTAAGCAGTTTACGACGAGTTACAGCGCGGCGCGTGGTGCGCTGAACGAGTTTTGGCGCACTTGCAGTATGCAGCGTGATTGGTTCACCGATGATTTTTGCCAGCCGATCTACGAGGAATGGTTTGCCGAGGCAGTGGCGCGGGGCCGCATTGCGGCACCGGGCTTTTTTGCTGACCCGGCAATCCGCAAGGCATACACAGCCTGTGCGTGGAACGGCCCGGCCCGCACCAACCTGAACCCCGTGCAGGAGGTGGACGCCGCTGTGAAGCGTGTGGACGCCGGATTCAGCACGGCGCAGGAGGAAACGGCCACCATGACCGGCGGCGACTATAACCGCAATATCCGCCAGCGCGTGATTGAAGCCAAGCGCAAGCGGGAGGTTGACGAGATCACGAACCCGCAGGCAAAGCCGCCCGGCGGGCAACAGGAGGAATGACAATGCCTAAGAAGTTTTGGCAGTTTAGAAACCAAGCGGCAGACAGCGCGGAACTGCTGTTGTACGGTGATATTTCGGACAACAGTTGGTGGGGCGACGAAGTGACCCCAAAGACCTTTGCCGACGAGTTGAACGCGCTGGGGCCGCTGACGAGCCTGACAGTGCGCATCAATTCCGGCGGCGGTGATGTGTTTGCTGCACAGACCATTGGCAATTTGCTGGAACAGCACACCGCGCAGGTGACGGCCCGCATTGACGGGCTGTGTGCCAGCGCCGCCACGATCATTGCCTGCCACTGCGACAAGGTGGTGGCAGCCAATGACAGCACCTACATGATACACCCGGTACGGATGGGCATTTTTGATTTTGCCGACGCCGTGACCTTGCAGCAGTACATTGGTGCGCTGAATACCATACGCGAAAACATCCTGAACCTGTACACCAAAAAGACGGGCCGGGAAAAGGACGAAGTGGCCGCGTGGATGGACGCTACAAGCTGGTGGACGGGCGAGGAGGCTAAGACCAACGGCTTTGTGGACGAACTGGTGGACGACGGGGAAAAAACCGTTGTGGAGAACCGGGGCGGCCTGCTGTTTGTGAACAGCGTAAACATGAACCTGCCTTTTGATAAGGCACCCAAATTTGTACAGAACAGCGTGGCAGCAGCCCCCGCCGCCAGCGGTTTTGTAAATACACAGACCCCGGCGGAGCAGCCGGGAAACAACAGCCATAAGGAGGACACGAACATGGCAAACGAGATCAAGACCGTGGACGAGCTGCGCGGTGCTTACCCCGCGCTGGTTGACCAGATCGAACAGGCGGCGGCGCTGCGGGCTACCAATGCGGAGCGGCAGCGTATCCGCGACATTGAGGAAATGGCCCTGCCCGGCAGTGAGCAGATCACCAACGAGGCCAAGTACGATAAGCCCATGAGCGCCAGCGACTACGCCAAAGCCGCCATGAAGAACGCCAAGGAGCAGGGCGCGGCTTGGCTGAACACCATGCAGCAGGGCGCAAACGCCAGCGGCGTGAACAGCGTGGGCAGTGCCCCCGCCCCCACCGGCGGTGAGAAGCCCGACGAGTTTATGGACGCAATCAAGGGCCTTGGCAAGAAGCAGTAAGGGAGGATAAGACTATGAGCATGGATTTGGCGAAAAAGACCTATTCCACCACGCCCGACTATTTTATTGCGGGCACTACGGTAGGCATTGTGACCGCCGCCAAGGAGGCCAGCGCCGCGATTGCCGCGCATAACCTTGTGCTGCTGGACGGTGGCAAGGTAAAGCCCCTTGCCGCCGTGGATAGCAGCAACGCACTGAATGTGACCGGCCTGTACGGCATTGCCGCCGAGGACGCCGCAAACGGCGAGGACGCGGTGGTTTACCTGACGGGTGAGTTTTTCGCGGAGGGGCTGGCTTTGCCTGACGGCGTTACTGCCGCCGACATTGAAGTTGCCCTGCGCAACATCGGTATCTTTTTGAAGTAAGGAGGACACGAACATGGCAAACGAAGTAAACATTTATACCCCGCGCTATCTTGCGGAGGTCGTAAGACAGGCACCGCCTGTGCATACCTTTTTCCGTGACACTTTCTTTACCAATGTGAAGAAGTCTACCACCGAGCGCGTGGACATTGATCTTGTGAAAGGTGATCGCCGCATGGCGGCCTTTGTCCACCCGCGTGTTGGCGGCAAGGTGCTGAAAGCCAGCGGCTACAAGACCGAGAGCTACAAGCCCCCGCTGGTGAATCCCTGTGACATTTCCACCGCCGACCACTACATGACCCGTATGCCCGGAGAAGATCTGTACAGCGGTGAGACCCCTGCCCAGCGCAGTGCCAAGCAGTTGATGGAGGAATACAGCCGTCTGAACGACGCCACCACCCGCCGCGAGGAGTGGATGGCGGTGCAGGCCATTGTGACCGGGCAGATTCCCATTGTTGGAGAGGGCGTGAACGAGATTATCGACTTTGGCTTTACCAACACCGAGACCCTGACCGGCACCGCCCAGTGGGGCAAGAGCGCCGCCAAGATCAGCGACAATTTGGAGGACTGGGCCGACAAGGTGCTGACCAACGGCTTTGCCAATGTGGATATGGCGATCATGGGCAAAACCGCGCTGCGCAATTTCCTTGCGGACGAGAAGATCAGCAAAATGCTGGACAACCGCCGCGTGGAAATGGGCCTTATCCACCCGCGCGACCTGCCCAATGGCGTGAAGTATGTGGGTCACCTGAACAGCCCCAACATCGACATTTATACCTATGCAGAGGTGTACTTGGACGATTGGACTGACCCCGCCGCCCCCAAGACCCTGCCTCTTGTGCCGGAGAACAAGGTTGTGCTGATCGCCAGCCACCCCGACTACATGATGGCCTACGGTGCCTGCACCTACATTGAGGACAGCACCCAGCAGTGGGTCACGGCACAGACTGACCGCCTGCTGCGCAGCTTTGTGAAGCACCAGCCTGACCGCCGTATGCTGGAACTGCAGGCCCACCCGTTGCCCATCCCCGACAAGGTGGACAGTTGGTTTGTTGCCACAGTTTGCTGATATGTACCCCCTGCCCGGTGACGGGCGGGGGCTTTTTACTGTGGAGGTGAGAGCGTGGCACTGTTTGAACTAAAACAGGACACCGGGAGCGGGGCGGCAGCACCGTGGGCACCGCCCACATTCAAGGACTGCGTGGCGGCGGATATTGACGCGGCGTTTTTTGAGGAGAACGAACACGCAGACCGCCACACTGTTGACGGTAAAGATGTGCTGATCGTTTTAGAGGACGACGATTTGCGCGAACATTCGGCACATTGGGAGGCCGGGGCAAAGCAGAACTTTGATACCGGCCTATACACGGCGCACACCATCCTGTATATCCGGGTGGAGGACTACGGGCCGAAGCCGAAAATCGGCAAGCAGTTGGTGCTTGACAAAGGCACCAAGAGCCAGCGCACCTACACGATCAACCTTTGCCAAGAGGAAAGCGGCGTGTACCGCATGACGATGGAGAGGACACGGCAGTGAGCAATGTTACTTACAGCGCCGGGAACCTGACCATTACCGTTGCGGGGCTGGACACGGTAGAGCAGGCGCTTGGCGACCTGAAACGCAAGACCCCGGCGGCGGCCAAAGTGGCGATCAACGCCACGGCGCGGCAGGCGCGAAAGCTGATGGTTGCCAAGGCAAAGACCCGTTACGCCGTGAACGCCGCAGGCAGGCGGCACCTGAAAGACCTTGTGCAGCGCAAGAAAGCCAGCAACAGCAGTTTGATGGCGGAGCTGCACATTGCCAAAATGCGCAACGACCTTGGCTATTTTAAGACCAGCCCAGCGGTGCCGACGCACTTTACCGGAATGGACTTTAAGGACGGGCCGAGCGTTTGGAAAGCCAAGGTGTTAAAATCCAGCGGCATGAAAACGCTGCCCGGCGCGGGCAGCATGAGCAAGGGCTTTTTGGTGAAGTTCAGCAGCGGCCATGTGGGTATGGTGCAGCGGCGCATTGGTTCCAAGTCGAGCCATACGCGCACCGCCAAGGGGTACAAGCGCTGGACGAACGCCAAGGGCAATGTGGAGAAGCTGGTGACAATGGGCAGCCCCAGTGCCACCGCCATGCACCACACCATTTGGCCGGAGGTTGAGCCGAGCGTGGAAGAATACCTGCAAGAGCGGTTGCAGGCACAGGTTGAGCGAGTATTGGCGAGAGCCGGAAAGAAGTGAGCCACCATGAGAAATCACCCAACGACGGCAGCGAGGGCGGACATTGGCCGCACCCCGCAGCTTTGCCAAGACGCGCTGATCGAAATGCTGAAAGAACTGTTTGCGGGTAAGCTGTTTTGCGGCCAAGAAGGGCGCAAGGCACTGAAAATCTACAAGCAGGACTTGCCCATACCGCAGAGTGATGATGCCGATGTGGACACCGACAAGGCCGAGGCACCCTACATTGTGGTGCGGATGACCGGCGGACAGATCGAGGACGACGACAGCCCGCAGACCGTGGACTTTAGCCTGATCGTGTGCGCCTATGACACAGGCCTTGACCGTGAGGGCTGGCAGGATGTGGCGAACATCAAAGAGGACATTATCCAGCGGGTATGCAAGGCCCCCTACTTTGGCGGCGCGTTTACCGTTTTGAAGCCGATCACTTGGGCGTTGCAGGAGGACGACACGCACCCCTATTACTTTGGAGCGTGTACCCTGACCTGCACGGCACCTGCCATGACGCAGGATGAACAGTTAAAGGAGTACCTATGACCAAGAAACAGGAGCAGGCTGCCGAGGCGGCCACCACCCCGGAGATCACCGGGGAAACCGAAGCCAAGACCGAACACAAGACCCCGTGCGTTTACTGCGGGCCGAGCGTGCGCGGCGTGGCACGGCAGTACACCGTGTACGCCAGCGGCAACACCCCGGCGGCGCTGGACGAGTTTGTGAAGCAGCACCCGGCGGCCAAGAACCTGCTTGTGCCGGTGGAACGCTTTGCACAGACGCGCAAGGCGCTGGAAACGGCAGGAACGGCGGAAAGCATTTTGTACAACAAGATCAAAAACGAACTGTAAGGAGGAACAACCGATATGGCTACATACAAACATGGCGTATATACCAGCGAACAGGCCACCAGTATGACCGCCCCCGTGACCGGCACCGCCGGTTTGCAGGTGGTTGTGGGCACCGCGCCCGTGAATATGCTGGAACACCCGGAGCGGGCCGTGAATACCCCGCTGCTGGCGTACAACTACAAGGAGGCTGTGGCCGCCGTGGGCTACCATGACGACTTTGCCGCCTATACCCTGTGCGAGAGTATCAGCGCGGCGTTCAGCGTTGTGGGCACCGGCCCGCTGGTGCTTATCAATGTGCTTGACCCCGCCAAGCACACGGCAGACATTGCCGAAACCACCGTGCAGGTGAACAGCGGCGTGGCCGTGCTGGATGTGGTGGGTGTGCTGCTGGACAAGCTGACCGTGAAAAGCGGCAGCACTGCCCTGACCCGCGACACCGACTACACGGCCAGCTTTAACAACAACGGCACCCTGAACATTGTGCCGCTGGCAGGCAGCAAGGCAGCCAGTGCCACTACCCTGACCGTGACAGGCAAGAAACTTGACCCCAGCAAGGTTAAGGCCGCCGACATTGTGGGCGGCGTAGACGCAGCCACAGGCAAGGAAACCGGCCTTGAAGTGGTGCGGCAGATTTACCCCAAGTTGTCCATGACGCCGGGCATTCTGCTGGCACCGCGCTTTAGCATGGACGCCACCGTGGCCGCCGCCCTGCAGGCCAAGACCAAGGAGATCAACGGCGTGTTCAAGGCTGTGTGCATTGTGGACATTGACAGCACTGCAAGCGGCGCTACCAAATACACCGATGTGAAGCAGCGCAAGGAGGCGCAGGCCGTGAGCGACGCGAACGCCTATGCTGTGTGGCCCTGCGCCAAGGTGGGCGAGGTGGTTTACAGCGGCAGCGCCCTTGCCGCCGCCCTGACCGCCTACACTGACGCGGTGAACGCAGACACCCCGAATGTAAGCCCGTCCAACAAGACGCTGGCGATCAGCGCCGCCTGCCTTGCGGACGGCACCGAGGTTGTGCTTGACCAAGAGCAGGCCAACACCGTGAACGGCTTTGGCGTTGCCACTTTCCTGAACATGAGCGGTTTCCGCCTGTGGGGCAACAACACCGCCGCATACCCCGGCAATACCGACCCGAAAGACAGATGGTTCAGTGTGCGGCGCTTCCTTTCTTGGGCGGCGAACAGCTTTATCCTGACCTACTTTTCCAAGGTGGACAGCCCCGCCAACAAGCGGTTGATCGAGGCTATTGTGGACAGCGAGAATGTGCGCGGCAACGGCTTTGTGGCCCGTGGCGTGTGCGCCCGCTATGAGGTGATCTACGACGAGGCGGAGAACACCACTGCCGACCTGCTGGATGGCAAGATCACTTTCCACCAGTATATCACCCCCTACACCCCGGCGGAGGACATCGAGGATGTTATCGAGTTTGACCCGGACGCACTGACCACAGCTTTGAGCTGATAAAGGAGGTACAGAGCTATGATTAGCAACAATTATATCCCGGAGAAAATCAACGACGCGAACGCCTACCTTGACGGTACGCGGATGATCGGCGTTGCCGCCAGCGTTGACCTGCCGGAGATCAACATGAAAACCGGCACCGTGGAGGGCTTTGGTATCGGCGGTGAGGTGGACAGCCCCACTATCGGCCAGTGGGAGAGCTTTGAACAGGCGGTGCAGTTTAACACGCTGTATTCCAGCGCGGTTGATATGCTTAGCCCCATGAGCGTGGTAAACCTGACTTTCCGCGCAGCGCAGCAGGTGTACGACAAGAGCGGCGGCTATGACTTTAAGGGCCTGCGCGTGGTCGAGATGGGCCGCGTGAAGAAGTTCAAGCCCGGCAAGATCGAAAAGAGCGAGGGCATGGAGGCCGAAGTAACGGTTGAAGTGACCTATATTATGATCGAGGTTGACGGTGAGCAGCTTATCGAAATCGACAAGCTGAACGGCGTTTACAAGGTCAAGGGTGTGGATATGCTGGCAAAGGTGCGCAGCCTGATCTAACCCAAACAACCCCAAGAGCATGAACCCGCCCCCGGAATGAGCCGGAGGCGGGTATGCTTTTATTTTTGAGAAGCACTGACACACTGAAAAGGAGCTGTACATTATGGCAGAAGAAAAGAACATTACCGTTGTGACCGAGGAGAAAACCGAGGCGACGGCACCCAAGACCGAAAACCAGTACCTTTTGAAGCTGAACCACCCTTATGTTTTTGAGGGCAAGGAGTATGCGGAGATTGACCTTGCCGGGCTGGACAAGCTGACCGTGCAGGACGCAATCAACGCGCAGAGGCAGCTTTTCAATGAGAGGGAGCCTGCCGCCATGCTGCTGTGCGAAACCACCACCGCCTTTGTGCGCATTTTGGCTGCCAAGGCCACCGGCCTGCCGATTGAGTTTTTCAAGTTGGCACCGCGCGGCGTTTCCCGCAGAATCTACGGCATGGTGATGGGGTACATGAATGTGGACAGCAACACCGAGAACCACATTATGCGGCTGGAAAAGCCCTACTACTTTGAGGGCAAGCAGTACACGGAGATTGACCTGAACGGCGTTGCCGACCTGAACAGCCTGAACGAGAGCGCAGCGGAAAACCGCCTGACCCGCGCGGGCTTTATGGTGACGGATACCAGCTACAACTACCTGTACGCCTGTATCCTTGCCGGAATGGCAACGGGCTTGCCGGAGGAGTTCTTTACCGGGCTGCCGCTGTACGAAGTGCTGAAAATTAAAAACGCCGTGAACGACGCGGGTTTTTTCGAGTAAAGGGCGGTGCGAAAGCATTACGCAAGGCCGCCATACGCCTTGCCGCTGTGACGCGGACAGGCGTTGATTTTTACCTGAATTTGCCGACCCGTGAGTTCGCCAAGCTGAACGACGAGGTGGCGGAGGAATGGCGACGAGCAAAACATTAGAGCTTAGTATCAAAATCGCGGGCCGGATGGACAAAAGCCTGACGGCGGCGATCAACGGTACACAAAGCAAAATTGGCAGTTTAACCAAGAGCATAAGCAACATTGGCACCGTCGGCCTTGCCACTATGGGCGCGGTTGCCACCGCCGCAGCGGTGGGCATTGCGGGCTGCACCAAGGAGGCGCAGGCGCTTGAAAGCGCCATGGCCCCCGTGGTGCGCTATGTGGACGGCTTGGCGGACGCCAGCGGTGCGGTGAGTGACGCGATTGCCGACAACGGCAAGACCTTTAAGCAGAACTACGGCGCACTGAAAACCTACATTCAAGACCTTAGTACCGAGATACCGCGAACCACCGACCAGCTAACGGCCATGAGCGCCGCGCTGGGCCAATCGGGCATTGGGGTAGACCAGCAGCTAACAACGGGGTATCTGCGTGATACTGCTGTGACCGCAACGGCAATGGACTTGGACGACCAAACCGCCGGTAACTATGTGGCAAAGTGGGAGGCCAGCTTCAATTTTGACCACAAGCAGGTTATGGAGTTGATGGATCAGATCAACTACCTTGGCGCACACAACGCGACGACGGCGGCGGAAATTGCACAGAGCGTGAACAGCGCGGCGTCGATGGGCCAGATTGCAGGCGTTGACCCGGCGGCTACTGCAGCTATGGCAACGGCCATGCAGGCTACCGGCGTTGCCACTGACCGGGTAGGCACGAGCATTTCCCGCATTTACACCAATTTGAGCAAGGGCAGCAACGCTACCAAGGCCCAAAAGGAAATGTGGGAGGAGCTGGGCTTTACCGCCGAGGGCATAGCCAAGAGTATGCAGACCGACGGCGTGGGCACCTTGAAAGAAGTTTTTACCACTTTGCAGGATATGCCGGACGAACGCAAGGTTGCTGCACTTAGCACCCTGTTTGGGCAGTGGGCCATTGAGGGCGGCGCAAAGATCACAAACAATTTAGGCGCTTACGAAAAGGCGCTTGCAATGGTGAGCGACCCAAGCCTGTACACCGGCAGTATGGAGCGGGAGTTTATTATTCAGGCCAGCACCAGCGAAAGCATTGACACGATGGTGAAAAACTCCGTGACAGCGCTAAAGCAGGACATTGGCACGGAGTTTTTGCCCGTGAAGAAAACCTTGTCGCTGGCTGTGATCGACCTGATGAACGGTGTGCGTAAGGATATGCCGCAGCTGCAAACGCTGGCCGGAACGCTGGCCGACCTGTTGAGCGCCGGTATTTCCAAGCTGGGCGACGCGCTGCAAGCAGCCCTGCCCTATGTGCAAAAGACGCTGGACTATGTAGCGAACAACGGGCCGCAGGTGGCCGGAATCCTTGGCGGGTTGGCCGGAACCTTTGCGGCCATGAAGTTTGCGCCGCTGGCCGGAAACATTTTGGAGGGAGCCGGGAGCCTGCTGTTTGGTGAGAGCGGCGGGCTTGGCGCGGCGGCGGGCGGCAGCAAGAGAAGCGGCGGCCTGCTGGGCGCGGCGAGCAGTTTGTTCACCGGCGGACAGAAGTTTGCGGGCAATGCCGTTGGCACGATCAGCAATGTGGCCGAGGCCGCAGGCGTTGGCGCGACAATGGCAAACTCCAACATGACACGGACGCAGTGGGGAGCCGTTACCAGCAACGGGAGCGGCAGCTTTATGCAGCGGTTGGAGAACAGCGCCATTGGTGCTTACTTTGGCATTAAAAACCGTGGAACGCTGACCAACCAAAAGGGAACCGACTACAAGTTTATGCAGGGCCTTATGGGCGTGGCCGGGCAGATCACCGACGCAAAGCAAGGCGGCGGACTGCTGGGTATGGCAAAGAACGCTGTGACGGGCAGCCCCATAGGGCAGTATTTTGGCGGAATCCGCGCGGCAGCCGGGAATGTGGCGAATACCACCATCGGCAGCAAGATCGCAGGTTTCGGCAAGGGCACCATTGGTGTGAGCAAAGAAATCCTTGCGGGCATTGCAGGGCCGGAGGGCTTGGGCCTGACCAACCTTGTGAGCGGTGCCAAGGGGCTTGCACAGAACGGTGCTGGCTGGGTGGCCGGAAAAGCCGGGAATGTGATCTCCACCGTAGCGAACAGCGGCGTGGGGCAGGCAGTCGGCGGCGCGGCGGGCAAGGTTGGCGGCGTGGCAAAGGGCGTGGTGAGCGTTGGCTCTAACGCCTTGGGTGCGCTGGGCAACTTTGCCGGAGCCGGGGCCGGACTGCTGGGCAGCGTTTGGGGGCCGGTAGCAGGAGGCTTTGGCAGCCTGTTTGCCGGGGCAGCCCCGGTAATTGCTGCGATCAGCGGCATTATTGCCGTGGTAAGCATTTTGGGCGACCACTTGGAGGACATACGCGGCATAGTCGTGAATGTGTTTGGTGAAACCGGCGGGCAGGTATTTGATGTGTTCACCGGCAAACTGCAAGGCGTGGCCGACTTTGTGACAGGGCTTTTCAGCGAGGGCGGCGTTGCCGCTGCGCTGGCCCCCCTGCAGAACACGATCACAAACCTGTTTGGTGAAAACGCAGGCGCAGCCTTTGGCGGCGTGGTGACTATCCTGCAATCCATCATGGGTGTGGTTGGGCAAATCGTGACCTTTGCGACGGGCACGGTCAAGCCGATCATACAGGATGTATTTACCTTTATCACGGGTACGGTGCTGCCCATTATTTTGCAGACCTTTACGGCGGCAGCGCCGACGATAGCCAGCATAATTTCCAATATTGGCAGTGCGGTTATGACGGGTATGCAGATCATTGGCAGCGCCATTCAGGCGGCAATGCCGATCATACAGGGAATTATTACCGTGATTATGACCATTGGCAGCGTGGTTGTGCCCGCACTGCTGGCCGGGTTTGAAGCGTTCAGTGCGGGAATCAGCGCAGTTATGAGTGCGATTCAAGGTTTCTTCCAAGGCTTGATTACTTTTATTACCGGGGTGTTCTCCGGCAGTTGGAGCCAAGCGTGGGAGGGAATCAAGCAGATTTTCGGTTCTGCTTTCGACGGACTGGTGGCGCTGTGCAAAGCGCCGCTGAACGCCGTTATTGCGATCATCAACAAGGCGATTTCCGGCATTAACGGTTTGGGCCTGACTATCCCGGAATGGGTGCCCATACTTGGCGGCAAGAGCTTTTCCGTCAATATACCCACCCTGCCCATGCTGGCAAGGGGCGGCTTTACGGACGGTGTTTCTATCGCCGGTGAAGCCGGAACCGAGGCGGTAATCAGTTTCCAGCGCGGAGTACGCAGCGACAACATCAACACTTGGACGCAGGCAGGCCGTATGCTGGGGGTAAGCGGAGAGCAGGCCGCCGTGGCGGCAGGTGTACCGTATGCCGACGGCGGCGGTGCGGTGGAGCTGGCGACGATTGAGGCGACGCAGGGCAACAACGCTGTGGAGCTGCAAGAGATCGACACTGGCAAGCCGCAGCCGGAACAGGGCGGCAGCGGAACCCCGGACGGCGGCGGGCAGGTTGTATTTGCGCCGCAGATCGTCGTGCAGGGAAACGCTGACCGGGCTGTACTGGAAAGCGTTTTGGACGACGCGCAGCAGCGGTTTGAACTTTGGTACGAACAAATGATGCGCCGAAAGGCGCGGACGGCCTACTGACAGGAGAAACGATATGGCATACACAACAAAGAGCGGTGACACTTGGGATGTGATTGCAAAACAGGTGTACGGCAGTGAATACCATGCGGACATTCTGATGGCGGCCAACCCGCAGCAGATCGACACTTTCCTTTTTGAGGCCGGGGTGGTGCTTGCCACCCCGGTTTTGGAGGAGGAGCGCGACGGACTGCTGCCACCGTGGAAGTACGAGGCAAGCTATGAATAACGGCAGACGGGTTGAATTGGATGTAACCTACAACAATGCCCCCTTTGCCGGGCAGGTAGGCGCGGAGATCGAGAGCCTGACCTATGTTGACAATGCCGCCGACGACAGCGACAGCATAGACATTACGCTGGACGCACAGGACAGTAAATGGCTGCACGGCTGGCTGCCGGAGGAGGGCGCGACCCTGCGCCCGCGCATTATCGGGCGGGATTGGAACGGCCCCGGTGACACCCATGTGATGGAGTGCGGGCTATTTATCCTTGACGATGTAGCCTACCAAGACGCGCCGACCACTTTACAGGTGGGCGGCGTGAGCAAGCCGAACGACACCGATTTTAGCGAGTTGGAGCGGGAAACCATTTGGAAGAACACCTCCATAAAGCGAATTGGGGAAAGCATTGCCGGGCGGTACGGGCTGGGGTTCACCTATGACGCAGACGATTACGACATAGAGTGCGACGAACAGGACGGCACCGACAGCAGCTACTACAACACCCTTTGCAAAAACTACGGTCTGATCTTAAAAGTGTACGCAAAGCGGCTGTGGGTATATGACCGGGAGCGCTACAAGGGGAAACGAGCCGTGCAGGACTTTGACCGCACGAACATTATACCCGGCAGCTTGAGTTACAACACGACCCTGTCCGGCACCTATACCGGCGGATATTTTACCTACACCGACGCCGACAAGGATTTGGACATTGTGTGCAGCGTAGGCGGCGGCAACCACACAAAGAATGTGAACCGCCGCGCCACCAGCGTTTACGACGCAAGCGTACAGCTTTGCGCCGAGATCAACAATGCCAACCACGGCAGAGTGAAGCTGAAATTTTCCGTTATGGGCAACTGGGGCGTGAGCGCCGGAAACAACCTGCGCCTGACCGGGTACGGGGATGGCCTGAACGGAGGAATCAACGGCAAATACTTTGTGGACAAGGTGACGCACAAGTACACCAAGAGCGGCGGCTTTGTGACCAGCTTTGAGTGCAGCGGTATTTTTGACCCGTTCCATTACTGGGATGTGGGCGGACATATCGAATACCACCAAAGCGAGGACAGCAGCAGCGAAAGCTACAACAGCGCCTACGAAACCACCAGCCCGGCGGCCAATGCGGCCAGCGCGGCGGCGGGCGCAACGGCGGGCGCGGCGGTGACGCTGACCAAGGCACCGTTCTATTACACCAGCGTTGCCCCGAAACCGAGCTGCTATAAGAGCGGCACATTCTATTTCTATGACGGTATTTTGGTGAATAACCGATACCGCATTACCAACACCGCCGCAAGGTGCGGCAAGCTGCCCGTGGGCAAGAATGTTACCGGCTGGGTGCCCGCCAGCTATTGCAACGGCGGCGGGATTACGACGAAGTGAGGAGGCGCAGCATTGGCAAGCACCAACAGAACCGGGCGCGTGAGTGCCATTGACTACGAGGCCGGAACTTACGAAGTGACCTACTTTGACCGGGGCAAGAGTGTGACCCGGCAGATAAACGCCATGAGCAACGGCGAATACAAAATGCCCTGCGTGGGGCAGGTCGTGAGTGTTGCCCACAACAGCAACGGCACGGCGGCGGGCACTACCACCGGAACGGTTTGGAACAAGACCAACAAACCAGCGGAGGGCTACAAGGGCCTGTACCGCAAGGAATACGGCACCAGCCGCAAGGGGCAGGCATACAGCCGGTACGATGAGAACACAGGCGTGTACACGCAGTATGTGGACAAGCGCACCGGGCGCACTTGCAACGGTGAAATTTTCGACGAGGCGAAAGGCCCGGTAAGCGTGATTGCGGGCGGGCAGTTGCAGCTAAAAAGCAGCGGTGCCAGCGCCAGCATACAGGCCAAAACGGGCATGGGCATTGTAGCCGGAACCACCGTAGCCATTGAAGCGGGCACCTTTATGAGCTTGGAGGCCACCGGCGCTATGAGCATATCGGCGGGCGGTGACTTCAAGTTTAATATTGGCGGCGACAGCGAGGAAAAGCGCAAGGGCACCACCAAGCAAGAATACCTTGACAATGTGGAACAGGAAGTGACCGGGGATGTAAAGCAGACCTTGACGGGGAACTTGGAGCAAGAAGTGACCGGGGATGTGTTGCAGACCATAACGGGCACCGTGACCCGCAATGTGACCGGGGATGTGACCCTTAACATAAACGGGGCCAGCATTACGATCAGCGCGGGCGGCGACATAAGCATTACCAGCCCGACCAAGGTTGAAGTTAGTGCGCCGATCTTGAACGCCGAGGGTGCCAGCGGTGATGTGAAAGTGCAGAGTATCAGCCTTGTACAGCACAAGCACACCAGCGCCGCACCGGGCAGCGAGAGCAGCCAGCCGTTACCGTAAGGAGGTGCCAGATGGCAATAGGCAGTTTTATGGGCCGCGTGTTCACCGTGAGCCACACAAAGATTTTTACCCCAAGCAACCTGAAAGGCAGCACGGGGAGCGACTGGGCAACACACGAAGTCGTGGGCGGCAAGGCCCGCAGTGAGTGGGTAGGCCCGAAACTGAAAAGCTATACATTCGACCTTTTACTGCGGGCGCAGGACGGTGTGCCTCCGCGCAGTACGCTTGATTATTTCCAGCGTATGGCGGAGAGCAGCGCCGTGGACTGGTTTGTGGTGGGCGGGGTTCCGCTTTCGCCCTACCCGTTCAAGATCACGGACATAAGCGAAACATGGGACGCCGTGCTGCAAGGCGGTGTGCTGGTGGAATGTAAAGTGAGCCTGACCATTGAAGAATACCTGTAAGGAGGGCTGGGTGTGATTTTGGAGGACAGCCCGGTTATTGAGATTGCCGCCGGTACGGTGAACGACAGCACGGCGCAGGAGGTTTACCGCAACCTGCAAGTGCTGTATGGAACCCACACCGGGGAACAGGCTTTAGACCGGGATTTTGGCATTGACATAAACACAACCGACTACCCGCAGGAGAGCGCCCAAGCGCTGCTCGCGGCGGAGTATGTGCGCAAAACCAAGATGTATGAGCCGAGGGCGCGGGTGGTGCGCGTTGAATGGACGGACAGCAAAGCCCACGACGGCAACATGACCCCAAAGGTGGTGATTGATCTTGTCTAATATCAGTGAACTGGCGAATGTGCCACAGATCAGTTTTATTGAAAACATGACCCTGCAGGAAACCGAGGAGCAGTTAAAGGCCGAGTACGCCCGGATTTACCGGGAGCAGACCGGCAAGGAACTGGTGCTTGGGGAGGCTGACGCCAAGACCCTGCTGCTGAAAGCGTTTGCCCTGATCGAATACCAAACCATGCAGTACGCAGACATTAAGGGACAGGCAGAGCTTTTGAAAACCAGCACCGGCGAGGCACTGGACGCGCTGGTGGCGCTGCTGGGTCTGACACGGCAGGAAAGCAAAAAGGCAACGGCCAAGGAACGCTTTATGCTGGCAGAGGCACGAGCCGACACCGTGGCGGTGCCCGCCGGTACGCGGGTGAAAACGCAGGGCGGGCGGTATTTTAATACGCTGGACTATGCGGAGATACCGCCCGGCGCAACCTATGTGGACACCATCGTGCAGGCGGAGGAGGCCGGAGCGGAGAGCAGCGGCATACTGACCGGGGAAATCAACATCCTTGTTGACCCTATCCCGTACATAGCCAGCGTAAGCAATGTGGACGAAAGCACCGGCGGCCTTGATGTGGAGGACGACGACAGCCTGACCGAGCGGGCCTACTTGGCACCGAGCCGGTTTAGCTGCGCCGGGCCGCGCGACGCCTACGAATACCATGTGCGGGAATGGCGCAGTGATGCGACGGATGTGCAGATCACCAGCCCGGAGCCGTGTGTGATTGCCATTTACTTTGTGATGGAGGGCGGGCGGCTGCCGAACGCCACGGAGCGGGAGGAGCTGACCGAATATATCAGTGGCGAGAACCTGCGCCCGCTGTGCGACAAGGTGGTGTGCGTGGAGCCGGAGGAGGTGCCCTACAACATAGCGTTTACCTACTGGATTGGCGACGGCGACCAGCGCAGCGCCGGAACCATACAGGAAAAGGTGACGGCGGCGGTGCAGAGCTACCAAAGCTGGCAGCGGCACCTTGGGCGAGATATTAACCCCACGGAGCTGATCGCCAAAATCCGCGAGGCAGGGGCCAAGCGTGTGAAGCTGACCGCCCCGGCGGATATTGTGATAGGCAAAACGCAACTGCCGAAATGCACCGGGCAGACCGTGACATACGGAGGGCTGGAAGATGATTAAAGACCTGCGGGACGCCCGCCTTGTGGACGCTGTGCCCCGCGTGGTTGCCGGGCAGGACTGGGTGCGGGCGCTTAGCGAGGCAGTGGGTGTGCTGCACGAAAGAACGCTGCGCTATATCGACGACAGCCAAATTTACACAAGCCTTGACACCGCCACCGAACCCGTGCTTGACACGCTGGCGATCAACTGGAAAGTGGACTGGTACGACACCGGGTACAGCGTAGAGCAAAAGCGCCGCATTATCAAGACAGCCCTGACGGTACGCCGCCTAATGGGCACTGTGGGCGCGGTAAAGCTGCAAGCCGACGCCATTTACCCCGGCACTATGCTGGAAGAATGGTTCGAGTACGGCGGGCAGCCGGGCACTTTCCGCCTGTATATCAATGTGACAGACACAACGGAGGAACACCCGGCCATTATTTACAGCCCGGCGGAAATGGAGCGCCGCCTTATTACCGCGAAACGGTGGAGCGCCCACCTTGAAAGCCTTAGCTACATGGTGCGCCACACGCTGGCTACCGGGTGCAGGGTTGACAAGTGGGCATACACCGTGCCGGAGTGCGGCACGATCTACTGCGGCGTGTGGTGGATGCCTGCCACTTTGGGTTATACGGCACACCATGCGCTGTTGACAGGCGGCCAGCCGGGAGCGTTTGCTGTAAGCCCGGAGTTTACCGGCACACTGCCCGTTCCGGCGACGGTGGGCTATTCAGTTTGCGGGGCGCTGCGGAGCGGTGGAGTTGCAACCGGCTACACCGCAAGCCCTGAATTTGCAGGCACATTGCCGGAGGAGGCACAGCATGGAAACTGAAAAGGCTAACGGCCAGTACGGAAAGCAAAACCCGCTGTTTATGTACCAAGGAACGGCGGGCTATTCTATCCGTGCAGAGCTGCACGGGAGCAAGGGCGGCGTGGAGGCCGCCGAAGCATTTACAGCCGTACCGTCCGCCAGCGGGCAAGACCGCTGCGGTACGATGCCATAAACAATCGGGAAAGGAGGAAAACCGAGCATGGCGTTTTTTACTGACAAATTCCTGAATGATCGGCGGGAAGAACTGCTGCGCAGCGTTGACAGGTTCCAATACCAGTTGAACGGCGGGGCATGGCAGACCGGCACCGTGAACAGCAAGGAGATCATCGGCACGAATGTGGTCGTGTTTGTGAATGTACCGAATTTTGGGCAGGCCGACACGATCACGGGCGTAAGGGTGTACGACATCAACGGCGCACTGGCCGGACAGCAGAGTATCAGCCTGAAACGCACCAGCCTGAATGTGGCGCTGCTGCGCTTTACATTCCCGCTGATCGAAACCGAGGAGTAAAAGAGAGGAGGACAAACCCATGGCTTATGACCGCAGTTATTGGAAAGACCATGTAACTGACCAGAGCGGCGAGGTTATCCAGCAGGGCACCTTGCTTGACCAGCAGCATTTTAACAATATGGAGCTGGGCATTTCCGACATGACCCTTGCTGGGGCAATTATGCAGTTTAAGGCGGTGCAGGACGGTTACAACTACGCCGACGAGATGCACACGGCCACGCTGGAGCAGACCGGCAGCAAGTGGCCGTTTAACAACACGCCCACCACCATTGCCCTTGCGCAGCTGCGCGAAAGCACCAATTACGGCGTGGAGGTAACAGTGCTGGCGTACAGTGGCGGAAGGCTGGGCAATATCCGGGTGACTGACCGTGCCCGCAACGGCTTTAAGCTGGTGCATGACGGCAGCGCCACCACCGTGAAAGTGCAGATCAGAGTGACGGGCGGCATGACCGACCCGGCACCCACCGAGTAACAGGAGGATAAGAGCATGAAGATCATCGAAAAAAACGAGGGCAAGAAGATCAACTACAACCTGACCGGCACAAAGCTGGACTTTGCGGACGGTGCGCTGACCCTTGACCTTGCCCGCTACCAGCAGGACGACCCCGTGACCCGCGACATTATGGTGGACAGCGAGGGCTATTTGACCACCGGGCGCGGCCTGTACTACGCGGCACAGGTGGAAATCCCCGCGCGGAAGTACACCGAAACCGTGACCACGGAACAGGAAACCGCCGCGCAGGCCGAGGGCGGTGAGAACACCGAGGGCATGAGCCGTGAAACCGTGACCCGCACCCCGGAGCCGCTGGACACCGAGGATGTGACCCTGTACCTGTTTGCCATTGATGGCATTATGATTCACTGATAAAGGAGGACGAACCTATGGCTAATTTTGATATGGCTGAACTGGCCCTGAAAAGCATTTGCCCCAACAACGCCATGAAGTACGACGACAAGGAAATGCCGAGCGTTATGGTGTTCATTCCGAAATTCCGCCTGTGTGATGTGCTTTCTACCGCCGACACCAGCGTACACCCCGCGTTCAGGGTGAACGGCGTGGAGATCGACGGCTTTTGGGTGGGCAAGTATCAGACCAGCCACTACAACGGCAGAGCGTACAGCCTGCCCGGCGAGAACCCGGCCAACACGGCGGGCCTTGATACCTTTGTGAGCTACAACCGCGCCAAGGGCGGCAAGTTCCATGAGATCACCTGCGCGGAGTGGGCAGCCATTGCCCTGTGGTGCCACAAGGCGGGCAAGGAACCCTACGGCAACAACAACTACGGCAAGGACACCCGCGAAAGCCTGTACCGCGCAATCCCCACCAGCAAGGACAACGACAAGACCGGGCGCGTTGCCACCGGCACCGGCCCTGTTACTTGGAGCCATGACGGCACCTTGGAGGGTATTTGGGATTTGAACGGCAATGTGTGGGAGTGGTGCGCCGGACTGCGCCTTGTGAAAGGTGAGGTACAGGTGATTGCCGACAACAACGCCGCCGCGCCCACTTGTGACATGAGCGCCAGCAGCGCTGCGTGGAAAGCTATTTCCGCCGCCACCGGCGAGCTGGTGGCCCCGGACGGCAACGGTACCACGCAGGGAACCGTGAAGTTGGACTTTATCAGCGGCAAATGGACTTACAGCACCACTATTGCCCACACCACCGGCGCGAACGGTTGCAGTTTTAAGGATGTTACCTGCGACAGCAGCATTGGCGCTGCGGCAAAGCTGCTGCTTCAGGCGCTTGCCATGCTGCCCGACGCTGCGCTGACGGGTGACGGCATTGACGCCACCTACGGCGGTGACTATTTCTACATCAACAACGCCGAGGCCGAACGGTGCCTGTTTCGCGGTGGCAACTGGAGCAATGGCGGCGCCGCCGGGGTGTTCGATTCCAACCTGAGCAACCCGCGCTCCAATGCCAACGGCGGCCTCGGGGGCCGTTCCGCTTTTTACGAATAACTGTACACTGCGCCCTGAAACACTGAACGCCGAACGATAGTGAGGCGGTAAGCAGGACAAGCCCACACACAGCAACGGGAACAACGCCCCGCGCTGTGCGCGGGCAAATTTTTTGGGGCTTATGGCAGGCGCAATGCGCCGGGTGGGTTTGGGGGAAATTTTGGAGGAGGTGAACAAGCTATGCAGAGCGAAATGCCCGCGCCGGGCAGCTATGAACCGTTCCGCCTGAAAGAGAAAATTGGGGAAATGATGAAGTACGGCAGACCACTTACCAAGAATTTTAGCCGGAAAGATCGTGACCTTGCAGATGATATGCGGGTTTCCATGCTGAAAATGTACCATTTGGCCGTTGAGCTGGAAAAGAAATACTACCGCAAAACTACCGCGCAGGAGCTTGATGTGGAACTGGAATGGCTGCGCAATCTGGTGAGGATGGCGGCAGACAAAGACCTTTGCGGTGCGAAGTTTGCCCCGCCGCTGTCCATGCACCAGTACGAAACATGGGCAAGGTACAATACAGAAATCGGCTGCTTGCTGGGCAAGTATATTGCCAGCGTGAAAAAGTAGCTGTTTTTCTTTGGGAACGGGCCATTTACGGTGCCTGATTCGCGGTGGCAACTGGAACAATGGCGGCAACGCCGGGGTGTTCAATTCCAACCTGAACAACCCGCGCTCCAATGCCAACGGCAACATCGGGGGCCGTTCCGCTTTTCGTCTGTTAAATGCCAATTTAGGGCGGTGGTTCTGCGCCGCAAGGGGGCTGTGGCCTACGGGGTACAGCAGGAAGTGCAGACTAAAAGGGGCCTGTTTCCGTTCCTGCTTAGACAGGGCGGGAAAAAATTTGTATTGCCGTGGAGGCGGAAACGCCACACACGGCTTGGAGAGATCATTGGATGAAACACTGTCAGCAGGAAATGACGGTGATTCAAAACGCTTGGCCGGTGGTGTGCAATTTTGGTTGGCTGATTGAGGCTGACAGGAACGCCCGCAAGGGCAAGCGATACCGCGCCGAGGTTTTGAATTTTACCGCGCGGCTTGAAGATAACCTGTTCACCATACAGCAAGGTATGATGAACGGCAGCTATGTGCTGGGGCCATACCGCAAGCTGTGGGTGTATGTGCCCAAGAAGCGGCTGGTGATGGCGCTGGACTACCCGGACAGAATTGTGCAATGGAGCCTGTACCTGTATTTGAATCCGATCTATGACAGGCTTTTTATTGAGGATTCCTACGCTTGCCGAAAGGACAAGGGCAGCCATAAGGCCGCCAAGCGCCTGCAATACTGGATGTGCCAAGTGCAGCGCAAGCCGGGGCCGGGCTGGTACTGCCTGAAACTGGACATAAGCAAATACTTTTACCGGGTGAACCACGAAAAGCTGCTGGCGATCTTGGGGCGGCGGGTGAAAGACCCCGCCATAATGGCGTTTATACGGGGCGTGGTGAACAGCAGAGCAGAGCCGTTCGGCCTGCCGCGCTGGCGGACACCGCAGGACACGCCGCCGGAAGAATGGCTGTACGAGGTGGGTATGCCGATAGGCAACCTGACGAGCCAGCTATTTGCGAACATCTACTTAAACGAGCTTGACCAGTATTGCAAGCACAGGCTGAAAATTCATTACTATATCCGCTACATGGACGATGTAATCATCTTGGGGCAGGACAAGGAAACCTTGCACCGCTGGAAAGCAGCGGTGGAAACTTTCTTGCGGGAGGAGCTGGCGCTTGATTTGAACAGCAAGACCAGCATACGCCCGGTGTGCCAAGGGGTTGAATTTGTTGGTGTGCGGATATGGCCCACCCACATGAAGCTGCGGAAAAGCACCGTGCGCCGCATAAAGCGGGAGGTGCGCAAGATCAGTGCTTTGTATGCTGCTGGCGATATGACACGGCAGGACTTTTACCGGCGCATTGCCAGCATTAGGGGGCTGCTAAAGCACACGGAGAGCGCAAGCCTGCGGTGGCGGCTGAACGAGATTTACCGGGCGGAACTGGAAAAGGCCAAACAAAAACAACTGCGAGAGGAGGCACAGCATGAGCCATTTGCAGATCATAGCGGAACTGGAAACGGTGACGGAAATGCAGGCACGGGTTATCAAGATCATGGCAACCCGGCTTGCAGAGCTGGGTGACACTGTGACCGGGCGTGACGAGATTGCGCAGGCCGACAAGGCATACCGCGACGCCATAGGCGGCGACGAGTGGCCGGACTGGGCGGAGCAAGGAGGAGAGGACGATGGAGAACCCTATCACACGGGCGGAGCATGAGGAGTTCCGCCGCCGCTTGGAGGAGGAGAACAAGCGGCAGGACGCCCGCATTGGCATTTTGGAGGACAGTGTGCGTCAGATCGGCGCGTTGGCAACCAGCGTGGAAAAGCTGGCCGTGAGTATGCAAAGTATGCTGAAAGAGCAGGAAAAGCAGGGCAAACGGCTGGAAGCGTTGGAGGGCCGCGACGGCGAGAAGTGGCGCAAGGTCATGGGCTACATTGCCACGGCGATTGTGGGCGTTGTGCTTGGCTACCTATTTAAGCGGATCGGTATGTGAGGGGGCGCGGGAATGTGAAGAATAGCGTTGAAAGTGTTGAAAACGCCGCAGAGAAAAAGAAACGCCGGAACATCAAGGTTATGGACTTGATCTTGGTGATCGTCGGCGTTTCTCTGTTGGTGTTCACCATTGTTATGATTCAACTTTTCAAGGTATACGGCACGGTGCCGGACACCCTGATTACCTGCGTTTTTGCTACCCTTGGCGGCGAGTGCGGCATTATGGGCTGGATTAAGACCACCAAAGACCGCAACCGGGAACGGAAGTGGGAACAGGAGGACAAGCAGGAGGCAAAGGCCGAGGCGGCAGAGGTGCCGCCCGGCGATATGCCCGGTGCATAATGCGTAAACAGAAAACCACGGAGGGCTGCGGGTGCGGCCCTCTCTCTTTTTCGGAGGAAACCGTATGGAACAAAGAAAATTTCTCGCAATCGTGGGGCCGCTGGCACAGGCAGATATGCAGAAAAGCGGAATCCTTGCCAGCCTGACCATTGCGCAGGCAATCTTGGAAAGCGGCTGGGGAACATCGGAGCTTGCCACCAAGGCTAACGCCCTGTTCGGCATTAAGGCCGACGCGCGGTGGAGCGGGAGAGCGTACAGCAAGGACACCAAGGAATGTTACGACGGCGTGACCTATACCACCATTACCGCGTTGTTCCGTGCCTATGACAGTTGGGCAGAAAGCGTTGCCGACCATAGCGCGTTTTTGCTGGCGAACAAGCGGTATGCGGCAGTGGTTGGCGAGCGCGACTACAAGGTGGCCTGCAAAGCGATCAAGGCGGCGGGCTATGCCACCGACCCAGGCTACCCGCAAAAGCTGATTGGGTTGATTGAGAAATACGGCTTGACCGTGTACGACGGCAAGGCGGAACAGGAGGACAAAACGAGTATGAATATCAGCATTACCAAGAAAACCAGTACCCACAACACCACGGCGGCAGCAGGCCGCGCAATCCGGTACATCGTTGTGCATTACACCGCCGGCGTAACCTCTAAGCCGGGCAGCGCGGCGGGCACGGCCTCTTACTTTGGCGGCACCTCTAAGCAGGTTTCGGCGGACTTTATCGTGGACGACGGCGGCGCGGTGCAGTACAACGGTGACATTCGCAACCGCTACACTTGGCACTGCGGCGGCGGAAAGTACAATACCAAGGGCGGTGCTTACTACGGCAAGGCCACGAACCGCAACACCATTGGCATTGAGGTATGCTCTACCAATGACACCGGCAAAATGACTGTTGCCAACGACAGCCATTGGAGCTTTACCGGCAAGGTTGTGAGCAACCTTGTGGAACTGGTTAAGTACCTGATGGCGGAGTACGGCATTGACGCCGCCCATGTTATCCGACACTACGATGTGAACGGCAAGCCGTGCCCCGGTATCATCGGCTGGAACGAGGACACCGGCAGCGCCGCCAAGTGGGCCGCGTTCAAAGCCCGCCTTGGCGCAGCTACCCCCAGCGGGCAGACTGGCGGCAGCACGGGCACGACCACGGGCAACACTGCGCTGACCTACAAGGTGGGCGACATTGTGCAGTTTGCGGGCGGCAAGCACTATGCCAACGCGCAGGCCGCCAGCGGCACCACTGTGAAACCCGGTCAGGCCAAGGTAACGGCGGTTGCCACGGCGGGCAAGCACCCGTACCACCTTGTACATACGGACGGCACCAGCACCGTGTATGGCTGGGTGGACGCGGCGGCTATTACTGGCAAAGCAAACGCTACCCCGGCGATCAAGACCTACACCGTGAAAGCGGGCGACAGCCTGTGGCGCATTGCTGCGCAGCAGCTTGGCAACGGTGCCCGCTACAAGGAGATCAAGACTCTGAACGGGTTGAAAAATAACACCATCCACGCCGGGCAGGTTTTGAAGCTGCCTAACTGACCGACTATATATAGGAGGAAAAGATCATGAATGAAGTTGTGACCATCGTTGTGAACAATCTGCTGGAAATCGTGTTTGCGGTGCTGGGCGCGTCCTTTACCGCGCTGGTTATCCCGTGGCTGAAAGACACCGGCCTGCCTTGGCTGAAAGAAAAGCGCCTGTACTCCATCGTGAAGAAGTTCGTGGAGGCCGCCGAGAAGCAGGCCGAGGCGGGCACCATTGACAAGGCGACCAAGAAACGCTTTGTCGTGGAGCTGTTGGAGGCAAACGGCATTACTGTTACCCCGGAGATCAACGCCTTTATTGAGGCGGCGGTGAAAGAACTTGATCTTGCCGAGAAAAACGCCATTGGGGAGATCGGAAAAATTTTTTCTGACGCCGAGCAGACCCCGCAGAACTAAATACTAAGATATGGCCCCGACTGCTGTTCGTTTTGAACGGTGGCCGGGGCCTTTTCTGTTATGCGGAGAGGTTGACAAAATCGCCGCAGACCGCTATTTTTGAATGGTATTGTGTGCTAAAGCTGCACAGAACGGCAGAAGCCGACACTGGCAGCGCAGATATTGGAGAGGAGGAAACACAGTGCGAACCTATAAGCACCTGACCATGACAGACCGCTTGCGCATAGAAAAGTGGCTGAAAATGGGGATGAAGCCGCGAGAGGTGGCGGACAAGCTGCGCGTTCATGTTTCGACTGTTTACCGGGAGTTGAAGCGCGGCGCGTATGACAGGTTGGACGGCGGAACATGGGAGGTCAAAACCGCGTACAGCCCGGACATTGCCGAGGAGAAATACCAAGCCCACCTGCGAGAAAAGGGGCCGGACTTGAAAATAGGCAATGACCATGAGCTGGCGAACTATATTGAAACCACGATTTTAGACAAAGATTGTAGCCCGGCGGCGGTGCTGGGGTTTGCCATGATTGAGGGGAAGAAGTTCAAAACCAGTCTGTCGGTGCCGACAATCTACAAGTACATTGCCAAGGGCTTGTTCTTGAACCTGACGCAAGAGGAGTTGCCCCGGCACGGAAAGAAAAAGCATAAGTATAAGAAAGTGAAGAAGAACAAAAGCGCCAGCCGCGCCCCGGCGGGCGAAAGCATTGAACAGCGCCCGGAGGAGATCGACGAGCGGGAGGAGTTCGGCCATTGGGAGGGCGACACTGTGTACAGCGGCAAGGGAAAGCGAAAAACCACCCGCGCCCTACTGACCCTGACCGAGCGCAAGACCCGGAAAGAAATCATTATAGCGATACCAAACCGCAAGGCTGAAACGGTGGTCAAGGCGCTGGACGCACTGGAACGGAAACTTGGTGCCCGGCGGTTTAGGGCAATCTTCAAAAGCATTACCTTTGACAACGGCACCGAGTTTGCGGCGGCGGAGGAGCTGGAACGCTCTTGCGTCAACAAGCACCTGCCTAGGACGAAAGTGTATTTCTGCCACCCGTATTCCTCTTGGGAGCGAGGCACCAACGAGAACACCAACGGCATGATTCGGCGGCGGTTCCCCAAGGGCACGAACTTTGCGGCGGTGACGAACGCGCAGATCGCGCAGGCCGAAAACTGGATAAATAATTATCCACGGAAGATATTGGGGTACAAGTCAAGCGAGATCGTATTTAGAGAGTGCCTGCGGGAACTGGGCATTGCGGCATGATGGGTAGATAAAGAGAGCAAAATATAGATAAATCGTTAAAAAGGGCGTGATGTGGTATAGTCGGTGCAATAGAATAGGGGTTATAACAGGCTGCCAACAAAAGAGCGAATGTTGACGGCTTTGTTGTGGTGCGATAAAATGTACAAAAATATAAGCAAAAAGTTGTTGCATTTGACTATTGAATTTTTCAATGATGCAGGAATAACGATTAAGCCATTGACAAACAGGGCTTATTTGTGTTAAACTAAATAAGTTCCCGCTAGTATAGCACAATTGGCAGTGCAGCTGATTTGTAATCAGCAGGTTGTAGGTTCGAGTCCTATTACTAGCTCCAAAGGAGTGTGTACTTACATTGTAAAGTATGGTTGTAAAGGATAGAATAATCGCGTAGAATCAACAAAGCTACAGATTGTTCCATAGTTTACAGATAATCCTTTACAGATTTTGTACACGCCGAAAATGAAAGACCTCACGCTGTATATTTATTCAGCGTGGGGTCTTTTGTTTTAGACTAAAAAACCATTGGCTCATGCCTTAATGAACGTTGAATTTATAGTCGGATGAGTTTGTCCTCGGTGAGTTTCTGATAAGCACCAAGGAGCTTTTGATGGCTTTCATTAAGTTCTTTATATTCTTGCTTTATATGCTGATTTTCGTTTGCTAGACGACGTGAACGGTTTTGAGCTTTTTTCAGAGCCTCTTTTAGAATTTCCTGCTCTCGCAAAAGTTCCTCAATGCTTTTTGTGTCACTTCTGTTTTGCTTAGGAGCAAATTCCGGAAATTTTTTCAAATGCTCGCTAATTGCTGGATTGTTCAACGTAACGCGGCTTACACCACTTTCTCTACTAATCGAAGACCTATTAACGGTTTGATGCGTGTCTATGAGGTAGTTGTACGCATCATCTATTCGTCTTAATGTTTCTTGACGCATACTTTCTTGGTACGCTTTGATTCCGGAACGAGTATCTTTAGTTTCATTATTCATACTGAATAGTCTCCTTTTACTTCATGAAAGATTGCTTTCTATTCTAGCAAGACATTTTTTGTATAGACGAATCATTTCCTCATTGTGCGTAAGAACTTTACTGTCCCCATGCCTCTTAATTATTTGTTGGTTTCGTTTTGATAGTAAATCAATCGCGGCTGAGAAAAAATCTCTGCATGCAGGGTCTGGGGAGAATGATTCGCAAGCGATACATTTTTCGAATTGTGGTTTGCAATTATCATTACGACATATACCGTATCCGGGAATGATTCTTGTATTCGGTTCGTCAAGAAGACGACTATACTTGAATGACGGAACCTGTAGGCATGTTACTTTTTTCTGTTCCCCAAATAGTGGTATCTGCTTTGTAATGTCGGCAAGATGTTTAGCCTCGTCTTTTTTGGCTGGATAGCCATATCCCAAGGTTTGGTCCAGTGAGGAGTGATTACATTCTACCATTGTTTCTGTTGCAGAGATTATATTTCCCTGTAAACGTTCACACACATTTATGTGGCGTAGGTCGTGAGAGGTGATTTTAGTGGCATTACCATCAGAATCAACAATGTTGTTAGAGGTGCAGAGTTTAGATAGATAATCATTAAAGTCGTTTGTAGTGATAATGCGTGGAAGTTTTGGGTGTACAAACAGATATCCTTGGTATTGTGGCTTTAGATGTTCTTGCATTGATAATGCATAGTCATGTTGTTGCATCAGTAATTTATAGTAGATGCTTTCGCACACTCCATTTGCAAGAAAGCTGTATTGGTGGAATACTGGAACATGATATGCAGTTTCCTTAGCAGTTGGAACCGAAATGGTAAATACATTTTCCTCTGGATATGAGATGCAATCAAGTGACATTGCAATGACCTCGGATATCCGGTGCGTTCGCAAACGGAGTGTAAAGTACATTACCCGATACCCAAGAGGAATATCGTTGCACAGATTAAAGAACAGACGGTCTACTTGTTTGATGACTTGATTTTCCGGCGCACGTTTTGGAGAATATGAATTTTTCCAACGGAGGCCAAGGGGCAAAGTTGATGGAATAATTAGTACCCCAAGAGCCTCTCCTGTTTCGGCAAGAACTTGCAAAGTTTGAAGATAACGGTTACGATGCCAAACCTCAAATTGGATTGTTTTTAAGTATTTATAGAAACTAAAAAAGAATGCCTGATTGAGCTGAGCAATCGAAAAATTTTTGCTTTCAAAGTAGTCAAAAACAAAACATGCATCGTGAATTCTGCCTGAACAGGTCGAAAGTGTAGCACCTGCGGAAAGCATATTAAGAATCGAAGCTTTTAAGATTTCAACTTCCAACTTCGGATACTGATTTGGAAAATATAATGTTCCGCTCTTGCTTGAAGAAGCCAAGAAAATGTTCCAAGTGTTACCATCAAATGAATTGCTTGAATATAATGTAAGAAGCCTCTCGTAAGATTTCTTTGCAGCATCTGGAATTCCAATTGGAATTTTAAATTCGCCAATTACTTGTAGTGCAGCAGAACTCATATAGCTACACCTCCCTTTTGGACAATCCGTTCAGGACAGGTTCTACAATCTTTCCCTTTACAGATTTTGTCTGAAGAACATGTCCCAACCATAACCATGTTATTCTGTTTCTCCGACCCGATACTGCTTGAAGAAAGCACGGATTTTTCCAAAGTCTCTTTGTAAAATGAATTGTACTTGCGTGCCTCGTCCGTAGGATAACACTGGTTGTAGGACTGACTTGCAACTACTGGGGAGTTACCCAAAAATGAAGACACCTCCTCAGCACTCTTTCCGCTTGCAAAGAGCGCTCGGCCTATTTCGGCACGAATGCTTCTAAGAGATTCTCTGTCAATGATGCCATCCTCGTCCCTAATATTTGCTTTTGAAAGCATATTGCAGATAAAGTATTGCAAACCGCTGCCGTTAAGAACCCTTGGTGGCAGATGGGTTCCAGTTCTTCTATTCAGTTCTTGATAGACGAGAAGATATGGCTTGTTAAGTTGGGAACGCAGGTCCTTTGTTTGATTGATAAATTCCTTGATTTCCATTGCGAGTTCATCTGGAATTTGGCACTCATTATAAACGGGTAGGCCATTTTCAATGCGGTATTTATAGGTCTTTTTCAAGAAGTAGCGTATGACATAATGACCTTGTGTATAGACCAATGAATCCGTTGTCAATGTATCAAATGTTCCATCTCGCATCCCCGTAGCGAAAGCTATTTTGATTCCAACCGAATAAACTGGTGGTGCAGTAGAAACCTCTTTGATAATACATTCTTTCGCGGCTTTTGATATTGGCGTTGTGTGAATTGACTCCCCTACAGGGAGCTTTAGTTTATAAAAAGCAGATGCAGGGTTTGTTGGTTCGATGCCTGTGATATATGCATAAAATTTTCCGAGAAGGAGAATCCGCTTCTTTATTGTTGTGTAAGCAAATTCAGAGGACTGAATCAGATATGAAAGTAGAATTTTTACATCGGAGGAAGTCAAGGATACGATGGATTCAATATAAATATCTAAGTCATTGAACATAATCGAAAAAAGCTGCCGAAAAATTCCACTGACAAGGGATGCTTTTTCTATGTTTAAATTTTTGCTTCCGAATTTAGCATAGTTTAAACAAAATTCCTTACACTCTTTTCGCAGTTGGAAGCCTCCGATAAAGACGAGCTCTGTGGAATAAAGAGTATTTGCATTTCGAAAATAAAGAGTATACGTGCCCTTGTCTGAAAGCATTTCTTGTTCATTTCCTGCTATCAACTGCTCCTCATAATAAGGAACACGGTCTTCGAGTTGCTCCAATAATGCATAGAAAAACTTTCTCGCGTTTCCCTGATATGGAACGGTTTTTATATAATTTTTAAGAAGCAAAAACGGATATACTCGTTGACGTGTGTGAACCATTCGTTCAGCAATTCTTGTGAAAAAGCATATGGCAAGTTTGGGATAACAAATTCGAATGATATCAAGCGCATTCAGATAACCGACCTCTTCAAATATAGCAAGAACAGTAGTCCTATCTTCCGATGCTAATGCTTCTTGTAAATTTTCAATTACCGATAATACATTTGTGGCTTCGGCTAAATGAGTTTTGCCTCTAAGACAAATATCCAAGGGCTCATCATTTAATGTGTAAGAAATCACGTTTCCGATAGATGAAGTATATTTTACGCAAAATTGGCTACTCGATGCGTACTTGGACCGCTTCAGCTTTAATGGCCCGTAAAATTGAAAATGTATATCTTTGTAGATTTTTGAAATTTCGGAAACAATAGAAAGACGGCGATATTTCTTCTCAGGGCAGGAGCCAAACACTTTCGTGAATGTTTCTGCAAACGGCGTATCGCACTGCTTCATTATTTCCGCACAATGGTACTGAAACAATTCCGACGTACTTTCGTAATATATTGAATCAAGAAGTATAAGTAAATTAAAGGTGTTGGTTCTTGATTGAACATCGCTAAACGTATGCCGCCAAATGAATACATCCTCAATATCCTTAAGCACGGAATTCAAATTATCAGCATTTCCAAAATCAACCCGGCATAAACGCTTCCCAAGGTGGATAACATTTCCGTCAATAGAGACAGCCCAATAGAATCCACTGGTATCGATAATTTCTATCGCTCTGCTCATACACGCTCCACCTCCGTACTAATTAGATTTCCATTTTTCTCAACGATTGAATCAAAATCAGAATATAGCTCTTTTATCAGCGGAGATATTTCGTGGATACGATTGATAAGGTCGTAGTGCTTCAACGAATCGAGCGATTTCCAGTCCATCAGATTACAGAAATCAACATCACTAAAGGTCGGAATTCCGTTTCGTCTGCAATCAAGTTGATATGTCCGAAGGGCTGCTGCAAAGGTACTCCGACCTGCATGGGTATGAAGCGCTTCAATATTCCAACCATATTTCTTGTTTACCTCAACTCTTGCAGATTCGAGTGCTGCGCGATACGCTTGGTATGTTACAGGCTTTCCATTTCGTCCAATGAAGAAGGCGTTACTATTCGTTTTGATATTTCCACGTACATCGATTAAATACTGCCGCATATCTTCAATTAAAGTTGCAGGAATATAAGACGTGTGGATTTTTCCTGTTTTGCTTTTTGTAGGCGTTACTGTACCGTTATAAAGGTCTACGGAATCCATCGTAAACGACAACACTCCTCCAACACGATGTCCTACATAGACAGTGTCGAGAAATATGCAGCGGTAGACCAACGGAAGTGCGGCTGCAATAGCATTGATTTGCTCGGCACTGTACCATTTTACATAGGTTGATTTTGGCGTATCTTTTTGGTTGGGTCTAAACATATAGCTTAGATAAGGAATCATTGTAAGATGCTCTTTTGCATCTAATACATGAGCCTTTTTATGACCCTTTGTTGGTGCAAGCATCATTAACTGTGAGCGAGTATAAAGGCTCTCGTCCATCTTGTAACCTCTAAGCGAGAGGTTATCGTACAACTTAGACAAAACTTCAATATAGTCTTGAATAGCAGAGTAACTACAAGGCGCTCCTTTTCCTGCATATGGGAGGCTATCAATATAAAGTTCCTGTAAAAAATCCTGAATGTCTGACATCTTGACATCCATGACTTCTAAACCATGTTCGTCAAGATAATTCAAATAGATGCACAAGTAGTAGACAGAAGTTGTTAAAGGCTTTTCTTTGCTTATTTGCAATAAAACTAAATGACGGTTTATTTCAGTACAGGGAATGTCATCATCAACAATCAAGTTCATAGGTTGCCAAGAATCATTGTTAGTTCCATGTGGATATAGAGCTTTTTTCACTTTGAATCGCATTCGCTATTACGCTCCTTTTTACTCCGACCTCCGCGATTCCGAAGAATATAGTCACGAAGGCTATCTTTAGATATCCAGTACCGTGTGCCAATTTTATAGTAAGTCAGTTCTTGGTATTCAAGGCAGAGCTTGTATACCATTGCTTTCGTACAGTGCAGAATTTTGGCAACATCGGCTGCTTTCAATTCAGTGGGCTGCATATCGTAGGTTTTCAAAAATTCGGTCATGATTTAAGTCTCCTTTCAAATTTAAAACGGGTTTCAGTTGAATCCATTTATATTGTAGCTCAATATTGTAATCTATAATAGGGCAAACATAGGGATAACATTTTGCTTTTTGCAAAAAATATAGGGTAAACATAGGGATAACATTTAGATTTTTGAGCTTTTCCTATTAAAATTCATTGCACAAACCACCAACATAAAATATAATTGTGATAGATAAGATGGCTGACTGATAAGGGTGTGTTGCAATGGGATTGTACTATTCGACAGATTTTGTCCTGCGTTGGTATAAAGCAGATGATTCTCTGCTGGAGCAGGACCACGGACGGACACAATATACCGTTATAGACACTGATAAACTGGTAGCTTTACGCGAACAGGACACCTCATCTGCGTCTATCAGAACATGGCTTGAAACTAACGGTGTTCCTCCAGATGGGCACCGCCCTCCCTATGATGGAACTATGCCGGATGAACTTCTATCCGGCATGGAAGTTGGTATAACTAATGCACGAGCTGTATCCAGAGCCTATGCCGTTCTGGATGATGATTCCGTTATGGAATCCGGTACATTTTTAGCTTTAAGTGAACTTCGCAAACTGTTTGTGCCGCAGGAAACGAGAGAACAGCATACGCAACGGATACTTGATATAGAAAGCAGGATGCCAAGGTTCCTTGCTGAAAAATATAAGTACACAGATGAATGCCTACGAGTGCTTATGGGCCGTGCGCCGTTGCAAAGTAATTATTTAGCAACCGGGTATCTTCTCTCCTGCATATGGGCTGATATTGAAGAAGGCATTCCGGATGAGTTGGTAAAGAAATTAGAATATACCAGCCGCGAATATAAGAGTGAAAATCGCAAACGAAAAGGAGATACTATATCAGTAAATATTCCGTGGTATGTAAATCCTGCCGCGAAAGAGTATATTGCTAAGCAATTTACTTCCCTAGCGGAAGGAATCATAGACAGTCTAAAATACTATCGCAGGAAAGGGCTGGATGGCGCTCCCGGAATCGATACATATCCCGGTGCATGGAAAACGGCTATTTCCAAATACGAATCCATAACCGAAGGCCCTCGTTGGAGAACCGCAGAGGATGTACTTTCCGATATAACACGCAATCCAAATAAGTACATACGTCTTGCTGTGGATGACTATGTAAATATAAAACTTCGCGATTTAACGTACAACTATGATAGTGAAAAGAAAAAGCGGCAGTTAGTATCTCCGACTATCAATACACTTTTATATGCGGCAATTGTCAATGAGCAGGTCGGTCATGTACAATACCGCAAATGCTTGCTCTGTGACAACTATTTCCAGTTGAGCAACCACAAAACACGGATGTATTGTGATGTACATATGGGGCCGTCAGCAAAATACTATCGCAAACGAATGGAAGAACTCCGAAAAAAACAGCAAGAGGCCACAGATGAGGCGTACCCTAAAGAAAGTGAATAAAAGGGACAAAATCAAGTCATTTAATAAGAAGGGAAAAATATTATGTCGGACCTTTATAGAGGTGTGTTTGAAGAAAGCTTTCAAGAGGGGCTTCGCATAGGAATGATACAAGTATTGTTTTGGGCAGCGAAAGAAGGACATATTACTGTTGAAGAAGCCGCTGAAGAAAGCGAAATGACCGTTAGGGAATTTAGGGAAATCTTGGAAAATCCTCCAGCGTGGGTCACACAAGACCGCTGATATTGACAAATTTCAAGCCGTTCTTCGGACATGAAGAACGGCTTTTTTGTGCAATAACGATAGTTCTCAGCAAAAACTTTGTCTATTGTTCTAATACCCAAAACGCTCAAAGTCCAATTTATGGGTATTGTAAAATGGTAGAATGGTATTAGGAAAACAAAAAGCCCTATTTTTGATATAAAAATCTCTTTTGGCGGAGGGAATCAATGGAGCAGCAAAGAAAATGCCGTAACCGTTATGTCGATATTGGTCCGCTGCG